>ENA-OPDF01001289-OPDF01001289.1-human-gut-metagenome-genome-assembly--contig:-NODE-1289-length-15103-cov-2.314327_pt1 | contig 15103 bp, 14 predicted proteins | sample MGYA00241575_ERZ501501 | MGnify/ENA primary metagenome ERZ501501 (study PRJEB25962, sample SAMEA1972229) | human gut metagenome | biome: human gut; feature: human-associated habitat; material: faeces... | reverse complement strand
GCTTCGATGTAAGCAATGGCGTCGCCTACAGTTGTAATCTTTTCTGCTTGATCATCAGGAATAGAAATACCGAATTCCTTTTCGAATTCCATAATCAGTTCTACAGTGTCAAGAGAGTCTGCTCCTAAATCGTTAGTAAAGCTTGCTTCGTTTGTAACTTCTGTTTCTTCAACACTTAACTTGTCAACGATGATAGCTTTTACTCTTTCAGCAACTTCAGACATAACTTTTTCAATTTAGATTAATAAATACGAATATACTTTTTAAATTTGCAGTGCAAAGAAAAGAATTTTTTATGTTACAAAGCAAATTTAATAAGCTAAAAATGCGGAAAACTGCACATTTTTTCTTTTCTTGTGCATTTAAACATCTGAAAATATGAAAAACATAGCGATTTTTGCTTCCGGATCTGGTACGAATGCCGAGAACATCGCCCGATATTTTGCTAACAGTGAAAACGTTAATGTTGCGGTTGTTTTATCAAATAATCGTAATGTTGGCGTGCATGGGCGGGTAAACAAGTTGGGAGTGCCTTCTTTCGTGTTTTCACGGGAGGAATTTATTGCCGGTGTGCCGATCTTGGAAAAGTTGGCGGAATATGATGTCTGCCTTATCGTGTTGGCCGGTTTTATGAATAAGATCTCAGACGTGATTCTTCAGGCTTTTCCCGGTAAGATCGTGAACATCCATCCTGCGTTACTCCCTAAATATGGCGGCAAGGGGATGTATGGCATGCATGTGCATGAGGCGGTCGTGAAGGCTGGTGAGCGGGAGTCGGGTATTACTATACATTATATTAATGAGCATTATGATGAGGGCGCTATCATCTTCCAGGCTTCTTGTCCGGTATTACCTTCGGATACGCCGGAGGAGGTAGCCTCGAAAGTGCATGCCCTGGAGTATGCGCATTATCCTCATGTGATCGAAAGTTTACTGTAAGGCTTTTTTGTCATTAGCCTACTTGAAAACCTAGTTTCTGGAGTACGGCGAATTCTTCCGGGTCAGCTTTGATCGCTTGGTAAGCATGGAACTCACGGGGATGGTCATACGCTGCCCTAAATCGCTCGAAATGATGAGGATTCGCTCTTAGTGCTTGGTCGATTACTTCTGGGTTGAAACTTCTCAAGATGGCTTCTTCCACACGGTGCTCCTTGAATTGTCCCAAGTCGATGAATGGGTTGGTTGGGGCAGGCGGAATGACTTCCTTGATCTTTTCGATACGGATACCGAAAAAGCATCCTATATTCTCTAGGCACATTCGTGTCCCGTTCGCCTTCCCGTCAGCGGAGAAACCGGCTATATGAGGAGTGGCGATCGTGGCTTCCGACAGTAATTCCCGGTCGATATCCGGTTCGTTCTCCCAGCAATCGATGATCAGTTCGCTGACCTTGCCGGTTCGTTTGGCCTGCAATAAGGCCTGCGTATCATGTACGGCACCTCGGCAACTGTTGATAAACCATGGTTTTCGTTCCAATCTATCGAAAAAAGCATGATCGGCAAGATGGCGGGTGGCGAAACGTCCCTCTTTGGTCAACGGCACATGTAAGGTTATGATATCCGCCTCTTTCGCGATCGTGTCCAAGGATACGAATCCACCGTCGCCTTCCTGCTCGGCACGGGGCGGGTCATTGCGAAGCACACGCATCCCCATGGCCTCGCATAGCCTCTCTACGATACTCCCTACATGGCCTAGGCCAACGATACCGATAGTCTTCCCTGCTAGTCTCTCTCCTTTGCGGAGGGCGACGGCTACCAAAGAGGATAATACATATTGCCCCACGGAAGCGGCGTTGCAACCCGGGGCGTTCTTCCACGTGATCCCTGCCTTCTCGCAATAATGGATATCGATATGGTCGTACCCGATCGTAGCTGTCGTGATGAGGCGAACCCGGCTACCTTCCAATAGCTCGCGTGTACATTTATCTATGCTACGTACGATCAAGGCATCCGCGTCTTTTATGTTCGTGGGCGTAAACTCTTTGGAGTCAAGGTAGGATACGTCCGCTATCGGCTCCAAGATCCCTTTTAGGTAAGGAACCGTGTTATCTGCTATTATTTTCATCTTATCAGCTTGATTATCGTTACGCGATATTAAGTAAAAAACAGGGGATATACAAGTGATGATGGCTTCTTGTCGATTTCTATTTGTGCTTTTGTTCTCAGCCGAAAGATTCGGGAAAACACGTACGAGTTTCATCCAAAACACGTACGACTTTTTGAAAAAACATGTACGTGTTTTGACGGAAAGATTCTCGTGTTTTTTTGACGCTGATTCTTAGCTTCTTACGTGCGCAGCTCATGAGTAGGCTTATTGTATGGAATTAAAGCTTCTCGGCTTAACTAAAACGGATAGATTAATGGAAGAGCCGTGCAGTACTTATCTCAGCTTGTACCGATTGAAATGAGGCCCTGCCTTGAACAAGAAGAAAAACGTAGACAATACCGTAAGGCAAGCGCCAGACAAGTAGGCGTAGTTGAAGCCACCCAGCTCTTGTGCGATGCTGCCCCCGGCCATCAACCCGATACCGATACCTACATCCCAACTAGTTAGATATGTAGACGTGGCCGTACCCCGCTGGTTATTGGGTGCCAGATTCACGAAAAGCGTGTTGAAAGCAGGGAACATGGTTCCGAATGCCACGCCTTGCGAGAGGGCTATACCTATGTAGAGATAAGAGGAAAATACCGGATTCCAATGCATCAACTCCTTGAGCGCCGCAAGAAGAAAGAATGTGGCCGCCGCCAAATACATCCCGAGGGAGATAACAAGCGTGATCCGTCCTTTATCCACTTGCCGTCCGGAGAACAGGCGGGAGACGGCGAGTCCCACGGCCATAAAGGTGAAATAAAGTCCGGAGTTTACGCTGATCCCGATCTCAGCGGCGTACATCGCTACATAAGTGGTAGTCATACCATAAGGAATGGAGAGTAATAATAGGGAGATACCCGCCCAAGTTCCCTTCACCAAGAAAAAGCGGTCTAGGGAGATCGGCTCTCGTTTGACCGGTTGCTTATAAGGAGTCTTGACCATATAGGCCATGATAAAACCAAGGCTTCCGGATAGCAACGAGCAGGAAAAGATCACGTCGTATGTGAAGTTCCCTTGCATGAACAGACCGATCATCGGCCCGAAACTCATGGCGATGTTATTGGCTAGGCCGTAATAGCCAATACCTTCCCCACGGCGGGAGGAGGGCAAGATATCGATCAGTATCGTATTTCCGGCCACCGTCACCATGCCGAAGGCGAAACCGTGTACGACGCGTAAGGCGATAAAGAGGGTAAGCGCCGTGGCTACCATGTATCCGCCAAATATGGCGGTGAAAATGAAATAAGCCACCAGATATAAGGGACGGCGGGCGAAAGTATCCAGCAAATATCCGGCGAACGGACGGATACAGAGCGCCGCTAGCGTATAGCACGACAAGATAAACCCGATCATAGACTTCCCGATCATGAATTCTTCCTTCAGATAAAAAGGCAAGATCGGCAGGATTAGATAGAAAGCGAAAAAAAGCAGGAAATTCGCCGCTAGTATATAGCAAAAGCTGGGTGTGACGATCTTATCATTATTCATAGAGACGTGTCGTTTATAAATGACGCGAAATTAGATGAATTTATTGAATAAAAGGGCTTAAAGTAAGTTTTTTGTACGGAATCGGTGTGTGGAATGCGGCTAGAGCGTATTCCAGCGCTTTCTTCTCGTTTTTCAACCGGGCGTATGCCCGTGACCGGATGATATGTGCTTTGTATTCCGGTATGATCCGTAGGTTCTCGGCGCTATCGGCTAGGTTTATCGCTTTTTCGGGGGTTGCGATGATCTGATTGAATATGGATTGGTAAGATAATTTTTCTTGGGGGCGGTTATCTGCGGAAGGGTTTGCCGCTCTCAAGAGTACGATAGAAAAAAAGAATAAAGTTATATATGTTAGTTTCATTCATTTACTTTTTAGCGAACAAAAATATAAATTTTTCTTTGATTTATAAGTGTTTTTGGTGACGATTAGATATGAAAAGGGCCTAGTTTACCTCGAATCCGGATTATATGTCACACTGTTTTTGGACTAAATGTCGTAAGGTAGCGGGGTTTCTTAATGAAAGTCCGCATTTAAAAGCCTTACTTTGTATCACAATAAGACAGATAAAATGGCGCATTTAAAATGTCGTGGCTGGCGTGATGAGACGAGCTTTACGTCTTAATTGAAATATAATGGAAAAGATGGTTAATATGAAGAGAAAATCTATTTTGTTATCGCTGCTTCTAGCGATTTTTGTGGTAGGAGGGATGTTTGCCCAAGAACCTACGTATTCCAAGATGTCTCCCTATACACGTATTCTTTTAGACAAATTAGCGAAGAAAGATACGGCGAACTCGTTGTTGAGGAGTTCTATCTCGGGAGATTATCTCTCGGCTTTCGTGAAGGTGGCGACGGATGAGGGATGGGCTTCCTTGGATTCGGCCGGGTGCCGTATCCGGACAAGGACGGGAGATATCGCTACGGTGTTGATCCCCCTGTCTGCCGTGGAGTCGGTGTCTGGGCTGGGTTGTATCCAATATGTATCCGCTTCACAACCTATGAGGGCCAGTATGGACTCGGCCCGTTACTACTCGGACGTGGCGGATGCCTATGCGGGGACTAAGCTTCCCCAGCCTTATACGGGCAAGGGGGTCATCGTGGGTGTGGTCGATCAGGGATTAGATTTTACTCACCCGAATTTCTATGACAAAGAGGGTAAAGCGTATCGTATCAAACAAGTTTGGGATCAAACGAGTCCTTATAGTAAAGCGGAATACAGGACGGAAGAGGAACTGCTGGATGCGGCTTGCTCGTTTGATTCGGATGTAAATACGCATGGTACCCATGTTGCGGGCATAGCTGCCGGAGGAGGGTTTGATACGCCCTACCAAGGTGTGGCCAACGAGAGTGATATGATCTTGGTGGCTACTACCATGCAGAATTCTGATATCGTAGACGGAGTGGACTATATATTCAAGGAGAGCGAGAGACTGGGTAGACCTTGCGTGGTGAATCTTAGTTTAGGGGATGGTATTGGAGGACACGATGGTACTAATTTTATGGATATAATGTTGGACCGAATGGTCGGACCGGGAAAAATCATCACGGTTGCCATGGGAAATTCTAGGGACATGCCAGTATATACCGAACTGATGTCGCCTTCGGATACCTTGCGTACTTTTGTTGGCAGGTCTAATACGGGTCTTTCTTATGGACTGGTGGATATTTGGGCGGACGAGCCCGGGGAACCTTTTTCTGTTTGCCTGGATCTGTATGATCGCGAAAGCGATGAGATATTAAATACTACCGGGTTTTTCGCCTTGGATACAATGCCTAAGTCTTCTGTTTTTACTAGTGAGAGCGTGGATGGCACGTTGGTGTATGAGGCGCAAATGGAATCTGAATTATATGTGTTTAATGGGAGATACCGTCTTTTTATTCAGTTCAATTATCCGGAAGGCACCAAAAATGAAAAGATATTCTTACTTCATGTGGCGACAAATAACACGCCGGTCCGGGCTTGGGGCAACAATGGCGAGAGCTTATTTACGGACTTGGGAAAAGGGTATCCTTATACGGTCGGTACGGGAGATTTCACTGTCGGCTCTCCGGCATCAGCCAAAAACGTGATAGCTGTCGGGGCTTATGCCACTCGTATATGCCCGGTAAATGTAGATGGGGGTACCTCTTATTTGGCAGGTAATAGTTTGGGTGAGTTAACATCATTTTCAAGCGTAGGCCCTACGCTTGATAATCGCATGAAACCAGATATAACAGCACCCGGACTTTGGGTGGCATCCTCCTATAACTCATTCTATCTGGAGGGTGAGATCGGTGAAGGAGCCAAGGCATCACAGGCTCGCTATTCCACTTTCAATGGACATCGATATCCATGGGGGTATATGAGTGGAACCTCGATGGCTTGTCCTTTCGTGACTGGCAGTATCGCTCTCTGGTTACAGGCGAATCCTGCTTTATCCCCGGATGATATCAAGGATGTCTTCTCCCGTACGGCTGTTCAGGATAAACCGCTCTCTTATCCGAACAAGCAATGGGGATGGGGAAAGATAGACGTGTATAAAGGTCTGCTGGATATATTGGGAATCCCTACCTCTACGGAGAACGTATTCGAGGAGGCTCCGCAAGAGGCCGTGTCCGTATATGCTAGCGGTACGAAAGGAAGTTTCCATGTCCGTTGGGCGGAGGTCCCCGGTTCGTTCAGCATCCATGTACATGACGCTTCGGGCCGTCATCTGTATGGTGAGAAGGTAGATTCTCCAGCCTCGGTGGATTACGCTGTTTCCTTGGGAAATGTCCAGTCTGGTATTTATTTCATACGGATAGATACGGCAGAGGGTACGGTGGAGCGGAATATACGCCTATAACCCGGACTCGTCTGGATCGTTTATAGCTGGTAGCGGATCGCTACCAGGAACTCCCGGGGACGGATATGTACCCATGAGGTATAGCTTTCCAACGATGCGTATCGTGTATATGCGTAGGTACGTTTGTCGAACAGGTTTGTTGCCGTGGCGGTGATTTGCCAACGCCCGGATTTCCATGAGACCGAGAAGTCTGCGAAAACGGCGTTGACGGATTGGTCTTCATTCACGTCATTGTGATAATGATCTACGGAAAGGCTTGCCTCTATGGGTGAGAAAATGTAGGAGAGCTGTACTTGTTGGGTGACGTTCCATAAGGGCGCCAAACGGGTACGTTCTCCTATTTTACTTCCTCCGTACCGGATATCGGTTTGGTAACTGGTCTCCCAATGGCGGTTGGGAGTCCAGATCACTTTGGGTTCTAGGCGCATGAGACGATATTGATAGGGAAGCCTTTGTCCCCCGCTGATTTGCTCGGCCTTGCTGATATTGAGGAGCGCCAGGAACGAGGTCTTTAGCCCTAGATCGTAAAAGCCTTTGGATAGCGTGCTTTTGACGGTATATCCGGAACCGTGGTTGGACAGTGGTAAGGAGACTCGTTGTACCTGTCCGTTCTCTATACGTTGCTCGTATATACGGTTGTACCACTCCCGGTTGTGTGTCAGGTTTACCGTGGCGAAGAATTCCCGTGCCGTATTCTTGTACTCCCCATAAACGGAATAAAGCTGTTGTCTGTAAACCGGGAGGATTCCGCAATTCCAGACGCTATTCCGGTAATCCGTTTGATAAGGCCGGTCGTATAAGTCGGTCATCTCTCCGTATCTTTCCTTATAGGAGGCGTGTACCGTGAAACGCCATGCGTAATTCAGTTTGTAGATAATGGACAGGGACGGATTAACCGAGATGCGGGAGAAACCGACCCCTGTATATCCGGTCCATCTGAGAGGGGCGCTGAGGGATAGGGTCCATTTATAGGTATTCCATTGGTAATCGGGTGAGAGATAAGTTTGCAGGCTTTTCTCGATATTGCTGATCTCCCCGTTTATGCCCACCGTATATCGCTGGGTGAGGGAACCGCTCTTTTTCAGGAATGAGAAGGAATTATCGGTATAAAAGTCGCGTAAGTTCATCGGATAAGGGTGGTTATCCAAGCGAAGATCGGCCGCGTTGCTGTGGTAACGGAGCAAAGACTGGACTTCCAACGTGTATTTGTCCAAGCTCCACAGGCTCCGTAAATTATTACGCAAGTCGAGGTTCGGGGTTTTGATGCGTTGGTTCAATGCTGTACGGCCGGTGGAAGCCATGTTTCCGGTTATATGGGAAAGGCTGGATTGCCAATCTCCGGTGGCTGAGGACTGGTTCTTGAGATACCTTTCCTGCGAGTTGTTTTCCACTCCGATATTTAGGTTGGCTTGATCCGAGCGAATGCGGCTATCGCTTTGCTCCGTTAGATGAATCGTATCCTCGGATTGGTAATAAGTCGTCTCACTCCCCCTTTCCTGTGTTTGCCGGTCGTGGATATAACCGGCGTTTATACGGAGTTGGGTGTTCTCGTTCAGTTTATATAGGCGATTTGCGGATAGGCTGTGTATATGGTTGAACAGCCAGCGCTCTTTCTTTAGCGGGGCGGAGAATGAGGGCTGTAGCAGAAATTGGGGAACCTTGGGCTCGGATAAACGGGATTCGGGTGATTCGGTAAGCGTATTTTGCTCGTCCGATACATCCTGCCCGGTATTATTCCCTTTATATAGATAAGCGGATTGGCTGCTGCGGCTGATCTGCAAGGCGTCAGCGGCTCCTTTCCATAAGAACGGGGATGCGCCGAGACCGCCTTCGGCATTGATCAACCAGCGATCTCGGAATTCCGGTCTCAGCTTGAGGTTCAACGCTACGTCTTCGGTCTTGATCTTTCTCTGTAACACACGGATCGGTTGGTGGTTCTCCATCACTTGTATGTTCTGTACGGCGTCGGCTCGCAGGTTCTCGCTGATTTGCTTGTATTTCCCGTTGGTGAGATCCAGTCCCTCCACATAGAAATTACGGATCTCTTTCCCGTTGTAAGAGATCTTCCCCAGATCATCGATATCGATACCCGGAAGTTTCCGTAATACGTCCTTAATGGCTTGATCCTTTGGGGAGAGAAAGCGGGTGACATCATAATTGATCGTATCTTGCCGCCCCCAGACACGTCCCGGATGGATTTTCACCTCCTTTAGGCTGAATACCTGCGGCTCCATCTCAAAACGAAGCGTTTGTCCGGCATGTACGGCTTGTTGCTGGGTTTGGTACCCTAAGAGCGAGACGGAGACGAGAAGTGAGTCCGTCCGCTTCGGTTGGGTGAGGGTAAAGGTCCCTTCATTATTACTTAACGTATAGTTGATCGGAAGGGAAGCGTTGCCTCTGGTTAATTGCACGGTGGCCGCTTCTACCGGCAGTTGGCTTTCCCTGTCGATCACGATCCCTCGGATGACGGATTGGGCGGCCAATCCTGCCGGGCAGAGCAGCGTAAGTAAACAAAAAGTGTGTATATGCAGTATGATCCGTTTCATCTTTCTTCCCTTTCTATAGGGTTATACGGCATGTTCTTGGGTTGGTAAGGTTTTCCGTTATCGTCGGTGACGGTCACTTTCACCTGTGGCGAGGTCAAGGCGATGTATCCGATAGGATCGGCGGCATATCGTTCGTAAGCCTTTTGCAGGTTCTTGCGGCTGATCGGCTCGAAATCGTTTCCCCCGAAAAGGATCGGGTTCTTACCCCGGCTCAGTTCGATACCCGTGCAGATGAAAGTGTAATGTCCTTGGCTGTCTTGGGCTTTTAGGATCAGGCCCGGTAATCCGCATAATTTCCAAGGACCCTCGCTTTTCGGTATCTCCGGCGTGTACCAAGCCTCATAATGCCTGCCCTTGAAATGACATGTCGCTTTCCGGCAAGGATAGGACAGGATGGTCATCGTATCGGGCAGTAAGGTCCATTCCGGGCGCTCCTCCTTCCTCGCAGCGAAAGCGACTGGCGGCAAGGGCATCCAAGGTCGTGGTCTTTCCCGCCGGATAATTCTTGTAGACCTGTGCATTGGTCTTGGAGGAATATCGTTGCAGGTGTTCATTGATGACTTCTTGTGAGGCTCCGGCGGCTTTGTCGGCCTCTAGTACGGAATCGGTGAGGAATTTGGCGTAACTATAGTAAACGGAGCATTTATCCCCGACCTTCAGCATGAGGGTCTCTTCCTCTTTCTTGTCGGGTTGGAGCGTGTCCGGCATGGACGTGGTTTGGTATTGTACCGTGAAACGTGTCTCGTCGATGGGCTTGGCTCTTAGTACGTCGTTTAGGTTGAAGATGTTGATTGTCACTTGGGCGTTCGTCTCGTGTCCCGCCCCTGACAGACCTACGCAAAGCAGGCCGATTGTCGCTATGATTCGTTTCATGATCTGTTGGTTTTAGAAGTTATTTGTCGCGAATGTAAGAGAGGAACGTTCGCCGTAAGGAAGATTTTTATTACTGAAATATTACTCCGCTTATAAAAATGGCTACATGTACGTTGTAATCATGGAGTAGCTATCTATCTTTGCCGGAAAGGAATGAGACATGGGAAAGAGAATTCGATGGATATGGGTAATCTCGTTGTCGGCGGCTTTGGCGGCGATCGGGGTACAAGGCTATTGGCTGTTCAATCAGTTCCGGTACGAGATGTGTACTTATGCGGATGAGATCGCCGGTGAGGTATTTCATGCCGGGCAGGAGGAATTTCGTATACGGAAGGAAGAGGCGGAGATGACGAAAGGTACTTATATCGTAGAACGCCAGTCGAAATACCAGTCTGGTGATAGCGTGTTAAACGGGTTGAAAAACTCGTTCGGTTTCCAGCTTTATCCCAAGGATACGACAAAGATCCATAGTTTTCGGCTTCATCTGGACCCGAATATGCCGGAAGATAGCTTATTAGTTGGGGTAGATCGTTCGGTCGTGGAGTTCTTCGTGCCTTTCTCCGCAGAGCGTTTGGACTCCATCTTGTCTGCCGGTCTGCCCGGTCTGGATTATCGGGTACGTCCGTTCGTAGCGAGCGATACATTGTCCGGACAGTCATCGGCCTTATGGTTCCCATTATCGAAAAACCTGTTTTCAACCTCTATCTCGATATGCTATGTGTTCGCCCCGATCGAGCGAATGGCGGTGTGGGTGGATGTGGATCTTCCCATAAATCCGTTATTGGGCCGGATGGGATGGCAGCTTTTCCTAAGTATTTTCCTTATCTTGTTATTGCTGGCTTGCTTGGGTTTCCAGATCCGTACGATCTGGGAGCAAATGCGCTTGAACGAGTTGCGTGAGGGGTTCGTGCATACGATGATCCATGAGCTGAGGCGACCGGTACAAACCTTGAAGGTATTCGTCTCTTTCTTGAATGACCGGGAGATGCGGATGGATGAGGCCACGACGGAACGGGTCCTTCAAGACTCCATGTTTGAGTTGGATAATCTTTCCGCCTATCTGGGAAAATTGAAAGATATGGTCTGTGCGGACGAGCGGGAGACGCTTCTGAGACCTTCCGCTTTTAATCTCCGTGAGTTGGTGGAGAAGGTGGTACGCCTAACCAATATCCCCGCCGGGAAAAAAGTCTCTTTCTCGACGGCCTTTCCCCCGGATATGCCGGATCTGACGGCCGATCCGGTACATGTGGCGAATGTCTTGTCTAACTTGATAGAGAATGCGATCAAATATTCGGGAGAGGAAGTGGATATCGATATCGTAGTGCTTTGGAATCAGCAAAGGGTGGAATTGACCGTTTCGGATAATGGCTTCGGTATCGCTCCGGATGAGCGGCGAAAGGTGTTCGATAAATTTTACCGTTCGTCTCATCTGCCGGATAAGCAAATTCCGGGTATTGGGTTGGGATTGAGCTACGTTCGCCAAATAGTAGAGGCGCATCATGGCTCTGTATCCCTGCGAAGTGAATTAGGTGAAGGCACTCGAATTACTATAAATCTACCGACTACAGCCTTATGAAATCGACATTGAAAATACTTTTCGCTGACGATGACTTTAAGTATTCCCTCGTCTTGAAGCGATTCTTGGAACGGGAGGGGTATGAGGTGACTTATACCGGCAATGGTACCATGGCTTTGAAGCAATTCCCGGTCGTGAAACCGGATCTGGTCTTGCTGGATATCAACATGCCCGGCCTAAACGGTTTCGAGGTAGCGGAAAAGATCCGTGAGCAAGACCGCCATGTCTTGATCTTTTTCCTTTCCGACCGTTCCGATAAGAACGACCGTTTGAAAGGTTTTAGCTTGCGCGGAAACGATTACTTGGCGAAACCCTTCTATCCGGAAGAGCTGATCGCCCGTATCAAGGACCGTTTTGAGATCGGTGTCCATGAAAACGTGCAGGAGGAGAGCTTCCATTTCGGAAACACGACCTTCAACTATACCACGAATGAGATCCGTACGGGCAATAACAAGGTATTGATCACTTCCCGCCAAGCGGATATTCTGCGAATCCTGGCGACAAACCTGAATCTGGCGGTGGATCGTGACCTTCTGTTGGAAACCGTCTGGGGAACTAGCTCATACGCCAACTCCCTGGCCTTGAATGTGCAGGTCACCTATCTCCGTAAAGCGCTTCATAACGATCCGTCTACCGGCATCGTATCCTTGCCGAAGAAAGGATATATGCTAAGAGGATAGAATTTATCCGGTAGAATTGGGTTTCTGATCCGTAAGCATTATCTTTGTCCCACAAAGTATTCACAGAAAGAAAATGAATCATATATGAACTTCAGCGAACAATGTTTCCGCATTTTTGAGCAAGCTACGGAGGCTTATCATGTAACTGACAATGTAGATGCTACAGTGCATAATCCCTATGCGGTAAAGAGCATCGAGTTTTATCTTTATCTTAAGAACTGGATCGATGCCGTACAATGGCATTTGGTATTTTTTTCGATGCCTTCTGCGGTGAGGCAGTTGTCATCTACAATCATTATCCGGAATCCGGAGATCGACCCGGTGGAAGCGCTGGCTATCAAACGCCGCATCGACAAGTCGAATCAAGATCGTACGGATTTGGTAGAGTTGATCGATAGTTTCTTTCTGGATAAATACAAGAACGTGAAAGTCTTGCCGGATGCTACGATCAATACGGAAAGCCCGGCTTGGGCGATCGATCGTCTCTCTATCCTTACGCTAAAGATCTATCATATGCGTGAGGAGGCAAACCGTCCGGATGCTACTGCCGAGCATAAGGCTCGTTGTGAGCAGAAACTGGCGGTGCTGATGGAGCAGAAGAAGGATTTGTCGATGGCTTTGGATCAATTGCTATCCGATATCCGTGACGGTAAGAAATACATGAAGGTCTACAAGCAAATGAAGATGTACAACGACCCGGCCTTGAATCCTGTGTTGTACGGTAAGAAATAATGGCAAATATATTAGTAATACGACTTTCGGCTATTGGGGATGTGGCGATGACCGTTCCCGTTATCTATTCCGCCGCCAAGGCGAATCCTACGGACTCGTTTACCGTGTTGACGCAAGCGTTCTTGATCCCGGTCTTTATCAACCGCCCGAAGAACGTGAACGTGATCGGCATCAATACGAAGAGCACGGAGAAAACGTTGGCGGGATTGCTTCGTTTTGCCTCTGCCTTGGTAAAATATGATTTCGACGTGGTTTTGGATTTGCATGACGTATTGCGGACCATGATCATCCGTACGCTGTTCCGCTTGAACGGCAGACGGGTGTTTGTCGTGGATAAGGCCCGGAAAGATCGTGCCCGGTTGACCGACGCGAAGCATAAACGATTTAAACAACTTCGCCCGGTGATCGAACGTTACGCGGATGTTTTCCGTAACGCCGGACTTCATTATACGGAATCGTTCACCTCGCTTTATGAGGCCTCGACCCCTGATTTATCCGCCTTGGAACCCCTTGTGGGAACGAAGACGGGCAAATGGATCGGTATCGCCCCCTTCGCCAAGCACCGGGGAAAGATTTATCCGACCGGGGAGATGGAGCTGGTCATGGCCGAGCTTTCCGATCGAGAGGATTTTACCATCTTCCTGTTCGGTGGTCGTGGCTACGAGGAGGCGCTCTTGGATCAATGGGCTTTTGAGTATCCCCGGGTAAAAAGCGTGGCGGGCAAGTATTCCTTGGATCAGGAACTGGCCTTGATCAGCCGGTTGGATCTGTTGATTTGCATGGATTCCGCCAATATGCATTTCGCTTCCTTGGTCGGTACACGGGTGCTTTCCGTTTGGGGCGCTACCCATCCCTATGCCGGATTTTACGGATATCATCAGGATCCGGAAGATTGTATCCAGTTGGACTTACCTTGTCGTCCTTGTTCCGTATTCGGCCAAAAGCCCTGCCTGCGGAAGGATTGGGCGTGTATGAAACAGCTCAATCCGGATCTAATCATAAACAAGGTATTAACCTCTTTAAATGAAACGGTTTCGGATGAAGGAGGTCATTAACCCGGCGTACGGGCGATTCGAGGATTTTGTAAGGCGTGTACCTCGTATATTTTCAGAAGAGGGAAAAACGATTTATAAGGCGAGGAATGAGATCAAGGTTTTTGAGGTAGATGGTGTGGAACTGAATGTCAAGCGATATAGAGTCCCCTTCTTGATAAACCGTGTTATTTATCGTTTTTTCCGTCAGCCTAAGGCTGTGCGAGCCTATGAGTACGCTCTGCGATTGGTTGCCAAGGGATTTGAGACACCTGCCCCGATCGCTTATATCCTTTTTAGGAAGAAAGGGTTTTTGGAATATAGTTATTTTATCAGTCTGCAATCTAGATATAAGACATTGTATAAAGTCGGACAGCGTCCGGTAGAGGGGAACGAGGCTATTTTTCGTGCGTTAGGTACTTATATGGCAGAGTTGCATGAGGCGGAGGTCTATCATGCCGATTTCTCTCCGGGAAATGTATTGTACGATCGTACGGAGGAAGGGGTTAAGTTCTCCTTGATCGATATAAACCGGATGTATTTCGGGCCTGTCTCGCTCAAACGAGGATGCGCGAATTTCTCCCGCTTGTGGGGACGGGAAGCCGCTTTTCATTTAATGGCGGAGACCTATGCCGAGAGCCGGCATTTTGATAAAGCGGAATGCCTTCGTTGGATATTATACTATCGAAATCGTTTCTGGAAGAAATATGCGTTGAAGCATGAGATTGAATTTGAATTATAGACTTTTATGAAAACACAAATACTCCGGTTCTGTTTAGTTGTTAGTTGTCTTTTGGCCTATGTATCTCCGGTTAAGGCGTTAGAATGGTGGGAAAAGGTAGAGTATCTGACTTACTCGCCCCGTTATTTCGGGCCAAATGCCTTTCCGATTCCCGAGTTGGTAGGAGGAAGCCTGTCCAGCCGTTGGGAAGTGGAGCTTCGGGGGGAATATCATAAGACGCGAGGCGATCAGACGAAAGATATCTTTACCCGTTTGTACATTCCTGTCGTAAAGGGACGTGTAGGAGTGAATGTCAGTTGGGTATTCCAAGAATGGTATGAGATGTCGCCGGAAGTGCGGGATGAGCGTTATGCGGTAGAACTGAAATCCCCGATTGTTTGCCGGGGCGACGTGATCTTTAATTTTTATTTCCAAGCCCTCCGGAGCGAGAAATGGATGGATATCGTGGTAAGCGCCAACCTGAAAACCGCCAGTGGCGGACGCTTGTGCGACGCTCGTTATACGGATGCGGCCTCTTATT
>ENA-OPDF01001279-OPDF01001279.1-human-gut-metagenome-genome-assembly--contig:-NODE-1279-length-15161-cov-3.696611_pt1 | contig 15161 bp, 22 predicted proteins | sample MGYA00241575_ERZ501501 | MGnify/ENA primary metagenome ERZ501501 (study PRJEB25962, sample SAMEA1972229) | human gut metagenome | biome: human gut; feature: human-associated habitat; material: faeces... | reverse complement strand
CATCAGCATTCTCAGGCTTCACAAATTTGATACAACTGGGCCGATCGAAAGAAGCCACAAGCTGTCTGCGCGCGGAAAATCTGATACTTATGACCGACATCGCGGGACTGCTGAAAGACAAGGACGACCCGAGCACGCTGATACCCACCGTAAACGTGAGCGACGTGCCATACCTGAAAAAGACGGGCATAATCAGCGGCGGAATGATACCCAAAATAGAGTGCTGCGTAGAAGCGGTGCGCCGCGGAGTTAAAAAGACCTCGATAATCGACGGCAGGATACCGCACTCGATACTGATAGAGCTGCTCTCGAACGAGGGCGCGGGCACGCAGTTTATTTGACGAAAAGAGAGATAGATATGGACACTATTAAGGAATTTAACGAGCACGTCATGGGCTCATACGGCAGGTACGATCTGGTGCTGGAGAAAGGCACGGAGCGCACGGCGGTAGACGAAAACGGCAAAGAGTACATCGACTTCGGCTCGGGCATTGGCGTAAACAGCCTCGGCTTCTGCAACGAAGCGTGGGTAAAGGCGGTTTGCGAGCAGGCGAACAGCATACAGCACACCTCTAACTACTACTACACCAAAGTGCAGGCAGACTTCGCAAAAAAGCTTTGCGAGAGCACGGGCTACGAGAAGATATTCTTCGGCAACAGCGGCGCGGAAGCGAACGAATGCGCCATCAAGATAGCGAGAAAGTACAGCTTTGACAAATACGGCAAGGAAACTGAGAGGAACATCATAATCACGCTGGTAAACAGCTTTCACGGCAGAACTATGGCTACCCTTTCGGCGACAGGGCAGGACGTTTTCCACAACTACTTCTTCCCTTTCCTGCCGGGATTTGTGAACGTAAAAGCTAACGACATTGCAGACCTAAAGGCAAAGCTTACGGAGTACGAAGGCAAGGTTTGCGCCGTAATGTTTGAATTTATACAGGGCGAGGGCGGCGTGATACCGCTCGAAAAGGCATTTGTAGACGCTATTTTCGAGGAGTGCGGCAAGCGCGACATACTCACCATAGCGGACGAAGTGCAGACGGGCGCAGGCAGAACGGGAAAGTTCCTGACCTCGCAGAACTACGGCGTACAGCCCGACATCACTACCCTTGCTAAAGGCGTAGCGGGCGGCGTGCCCATAGGCATATGCATGGCGGGCAAGGAGTGCTGCGATACGCTGACACCCGGCACGCACGGCTCGACATTCGGCGGAAACCCCCTCGCCTGCGCGGGCGGAAACGCGGTGCTCGACACGGTACTGGCTGATGGCTTTCTCGACGAGGTGAACAAGAAGGGCGAATACTTCCGCAAAAAGCTCGCCGAGATACCCGAAGTAGAGGGCGTAGACGGCATGGGGCTGATGCTCGGCATACGGCTAAAGAGCAAGAACGCGAGCGAGGTATGCAAGGCTTGTTTGGAAAACGGACTGCTGATACTCACCGCGAAAACTAAGCTGAGATTTTTGCCCCCGCTGAACATCTCATACGCCGAGATAGACAAGGGCATAGAGATACTGACCAAGATACTTGGATAAGAAAGGAAAATATACATGAAACATTTACTTAAACTTTTAGACCTCAGCAAAGAGGAAATAATCGGCATACTCAACCTCGCCGACCAGCTGAAATACGAAAACAAGAACGGCATAGAGCACAAGCTGCTGAAGGGCAAGACACTCGGCATGATATTCCAGAAGTCCTCTACCCGCACCCGCGTAAGCTTTGAAACGGGTATGTACCAGCTTGGCGGACAGGCGCTCTTCCTCTCAAACCGCGACTTGCAGATAGGCAGAGGCGAGCCGGTACAGGACACCGCGCGCGTGCTCTCCCGCTACATCGACGGAATTATGATACGCACATTTGAGCAGAAAGAGGTAGAAGACCTCGCGCAGTACGGCTCTATCCCCGTTATAAACGGACTAACCGACTTCTGCCACCCTTGTCAGGTGCTTGCCGACCTCATGACCATTCGCGAGCGCAAGGGCAGACTTGAAGGACTGAAGCTGACCTACATCGGCGACGGCAACAACATGGCTAATTCGCTCATCGTCGGCGGACTGAAAGTAGGCATGACGGTAGCCATCGCCTGCCCCGACGATTATCAGCCCGACCCGAGCGTGCTTGAATTTGCTAAGGAATACGGCGACAAATTCATCATGACATCTGACATACAGGCGGCGGCTAAGGACGCAGACGTGCTCTACACCGACGTTTGGACATCTATGGGCGAGGAAGCCGAGAGCGAGAAGCGCAAGAAAGCATTCGCAGGCTACCAGATAAACGACGCTGTAATGGCAGTTGCGAAGAGCGACGCTATGGTACAGCACTGCCTGCCCGCGCACCGCGAGGAGGAGATAACCGCAAAGGTATTCGAGGCGCACGCCGACGAGATATTCGACGAGGCCGAGAACAGACTGCACGCGCAGAAAGCGGTAATGGTAAAGGTAATGGGCGAATAATCCCCAACCTGCCAACAGCATAAAAAAAGAGCCTTTCGCTTAGCGGCGGAAGGCTTTATTTGTGTTCACTCAGCTTTCTTAAATTCAAGGCAGTCTATCTTGATAAGCTCGGCGGAAGAGCCGCTGAAAGTCACCTCTACGGTGTACGCGGTGTCGTCGTGGTCGGTGTTGTAAGTGACCTCTGCGCCGCTCGTAGTGTTGAAGCGCTTTTTGGCGATGTAGTGAGCTTCGTTGGTGGAATTATCCACCAGATAGATTTTGAGCACCACTTCGTCCTCATTGCCGAACTGTTTTGTGTCGCGCAGGGAAACGGTGTACTTACCATCGGGGGTGGTGTAGGTGGAATATTCGGTAAGCCCCGAGTAAAGGCCGTCTTGATACTTATAGTAAAATTTGTATATACCATACGGAAGCAGACCGAAAATCACTATGAAAGTTACTATGTATGTGAGCTTCTTGGACAAATTCATATTTCAAGACCTCCGAACCGCGAAACGCCGCAGGGCGGGCGATATACGCATTTTAATATAATACAGAATGTTAATTATATTATATTCTAAGTATGATAATTTGTCAATGCTTTTAATTGGATCGTAACTGAAAATAGGCGGATAGACAAAAAATGCGTATGGCTAAGTGATGAAATTTGTATTAAATGTATATTGCCAAAAATCAAACGCACCGCTCATTATCACGGTGCGCCTGACAAATTCAAAAAGAGAGAATAAATAGTTATACAGTTTCGGGGGTCTTTTCAGCCGCTTTATCCATACAGGAGAAGACCTCATCCACATGGGCGGAGTCGGGCTTGCGGGTGAAAAGGCTTACCAGCGGGACGAGGATAATATCGAGTATCATCACGATAGCGCCCGCATTTATGGGCGAGTGGAGAGCCAGCCCGCCGATGGTGAGGGTATGTTTGCCGAATGTGAAGTAGAACATATGCGCGACGGTAAGGCCTACGCCGCAGACGAAGGAAGTCCAGACGGCGGCTTTGGTGATGTTCTTCATATACAGACCCCACATGAAGGGGGCGATGAAAGCGCCCGCGAGCGCGCCCCACGAGATGGACATGAGGGTAGAGATAACGGTCTTGGGGTTATCGAGGGTAATTATCGCGAGAACGCAGGAGATGAGCAGGAAAACGGCTACGAATATGCGCATTACGAGCACTTCCCGCTTCTCGTCCATCTTATCTTTCATGAAAGGCTTTATCATATCGAGAGTGAGGGTGGAGCTGGAAGTGAGCACCAGCGAGGAGAGAGTAGACATAGAAGCCGAGAGGACGAGGACTATGACCACGCCGAAAAGCAGCTCGGGCAGGCTCTCCATCATAGAGGGGATAATAGCGTCGAAGCCGTTTACAGGCTCGCCAGCTTCGTTAGCGCTTACGAACAGTCTGCCGAAACCGCCCTGAAAGTAACAGCCGCCCGCGACTATGAGGGCGAACACGGTAGAGATAACGGTGCCGCTGCGGATAGCTTTTTCGTCCTTGATAGTGTAGAATTTAGTTACCATCTGCGGCAAGCCCCATGTGCCGAGAGAGGTGAGGATAACAACGCCGAAGAGGTTTATCGGGTCTGGGCCGAAAAGACTGTTGTAAGAGTCGGTATTGCCATTCGCGTCGGGAATTTGACCGAGCATATCGAGGGACTCGGAAAGACCGTCGTGTTTATTGAGTATAGTTATTACAACAGCGGCTATGCCGACGAGCATGAATATACCCTGAATAAAGTCATTGAGCGCGGTAGCCTTATAGCCGCCGACGATAACGTATACCGCTGTGATAACGCCCATTACGACGATACAGACAGCGTAATCGACGTGGAAAGCCTTTTCAAAGAGGCGGGAGAGGCCGTTGAAAGCGGAGGCGGTATAGGGGATAAGGAAGATGAAGATTATCACGGCGGAAGCTAGCTTCAAGCCCTTACTGGCGTAGCGGTGTTCAAAAAATTCGGGCATAGTGCGTGCGTCGAGGTGTTTAGACATTATCTGAGTACGCCGACCGAGGACGAGCCACGCGAGGAGCGAGCCTATAACGGCATTGCCCACGCCGACCCAAGCGGCGCTCGCGCCGTAACTCCAGCCGAACTTACCCGCATAGCCGACGAAAATTACCGCCGAGAAGTAAGAAGTACCGTAAGCGAAAGCGGTGAACCACGAGCCGAGAGTTCTGCCGCCTAGCACATAATCAGAAGTGCCGTTGTTCTTTTTTCTGTAATACGCGCCGATGCCGATCATCAGGCAGAGGTACAGAGCAAGAACGATCCACATTGTCATAAGAGAACCAATCCTTTACATCATATTTACCGGCATACTTGAATGCCGCAGTGCTTTAAACCTTTTATGCTTTTTGGCGTTAAAGCAGTACGATAAATATTATACAACAAAGCGGCGGGAATGTCAATACTTTTTCCTCAAAAACAACAAAAAAATATTTTTTCAAAAAAATTTGAAAAAAGGCTTGACAAGAGTGCGTTTATGTGCTATAATAGTAAAGCAGTCAGGACAGAGAGTACTGATGAAGACAATCAAACATCGCGGAGTGGAGCAGTTCGGTAGCTCGTCGGGCTCATAACCCGAAGGTCGTAGGTTCAAATCCTGCCTCCGCAACCATATTGGTGAGACTAAATGGATGCTCACCTCAAAAAGCCCGTATTTACGGGCTTTTTTCATGTTTTTCAGTCGAAAAATTTTAGTGTAAAACCATGGATGCTTTTTCATGATTTTCACCGACTGGAAGGATTTGAACCCTCGACAAATGAATATTGTCAAATAAATCGGCAAGCTTTGAGCAGATTTCGCTCTGAGCTTGCCGATTTTTTATAAAAAAACATTCACAAAGTTTAGAAGGCTGTTTTGTCAAATATCACGAAATGTGATAAACGACAAAGCGGTCTTTTTTTATTCCTCAAGGAAGGACGTGATAGCCATGTGGCAGATATACTATTAAAAAGGAAAAATAAAACGAATGGAGGAAACACAATGAACAACAAACTTATAATCAACACCAATCTGCTTCGCAAGGAGTTAGAATTTAAGACAAAGTCCTGTGCGGTGGAGAAAGCGATAGCAGTTTCTCATGCTGAGTTTGATAATCTGAAAAGGCATCCCTTGCAGGACAATGACCTGATTGCTGAGAACGCAGATTTGATGTACTGTGACAGCAATGATATTTATCATTGTCTGCTGATCTACGATGAGGATCAGGGTGACGGTCTGCTGATCGAAGCTGAAGGCTCATCCTACGCTAGATACGCTCAGTATATTCCAAACGCAAAGCTGTTGTACGAAAATCATATTCAGACGCATTTGCAGGAAATGAAATTTTACTGTCCCCTTGAAATCAATAGAGTACCTGAATGTTGGTCTGATGAGGAATACGAAAAAATCTCCTCCTATGAAGCTTCTGCTTACAAATCGGAGATAAACCGATTTATTGAAGATTTTACAATGCCCGAGGAGAAAGAACGGGGTCTCATGAACTGGTATGACAAGGGCAATTCAGTCGACCAAAAGGTGTTTTCTGCATTTATGTCGGTCGAAGAACATGACGGAGAACTTGTAGGAGTGGTCACAGCAAACGTTCACGGTCAGCTTACGGAAGATGAACTTGAGGATTTCCGTGAATATTGTACCGGGCAGCTAAGCGACGGTGCAGGAGAGAGTCTGGAGCAAAGACCGATAAAAACTCCCGACGGAGAAATTTGTGTCAGCTTCTGGAGTTCCGACGAATGGTTTTTGCAGACGGAGGAAGAAATGAACAGTAGTCAGACCGATGACATGACCGAAGAACCCGATATGGGAATGACGATGTGAGGTGTAATATGATTTACAACGAAAAGAAGATAGAAATGCTCAGGCAGAGATATCCCGAAGGAACACGAATTTGCCTTGACCACATGGAGGACTTGTGTCCCGTAGAAAGCGGTACTTGCGGAACAGTGCGGTTTGTGGACGATGCCGGTACTCTGCATTGTAAATTTGACAACGGAAGAATGCTCGGTGTTATCCCCGATGTGGATCAGTTCCATAAAATTGATCAGGAACAAGCTCAGAATGATACGCAAACAGAGGAAAATATTGAGTGCGAGGAAATTACAGAAACGGAAGATCTTGAAGAAAACGAAGAAATGAATATGTCAATGTAACGGTTAAGTTTTGAAAAGACTTAGCCGTTTTTTTATTGCAAAAAGGAAAGGATCAGTGATAAATGATAAAATATTTCGATATCTTTGCAGGCATCGGCGGATTCCGCTCAGGACTTGAAAAAGCAGGAGGCTTTGAGTGCGTCGGGTACTGCGAGATTGACCGATATGCTAAAAAAGCATACGAAACAATGTACGATACGGAAGGCGAGGTGTATTACGATGACGCAAGAAAAATCAACCCAAACGAGTTACCCGATTTCGACCTTATATGCGGAGGCTTCCCTTGCCAAAGCTTTTCAATCGCTGGAAAAAGGGGCGGATTTGACGACGCAAGAGGAACTCTGTTCTTTGAAATTGCCAGAATCGCTGCCGTTAAAAAACCTAAATATCTGCTGCTTGAGAACGTACCCGGATTGTTATCGCATGACTCAGGCAGGACGTTTGCGACCATCCTTGGTTCGCTGGACGAATTGGGGTACGATGTCGCATGGCAGGTGCTTAACAGCGCAAATTTTAGAGTCGCCCAATCCCGAAAAAGAGTGTTCATTATCGGATTTCTTAGAGAAAAATGCGCCGGAAAAGTATTGTCTTTCACGGACGCAAATCCAAAAACTCTTGTACAACGCATACCCGGACGAGAGGGCTGCAGAGTGTACTCAGCCGACGGACTGAGCATAACGCTTACGGGAACGGCAGGAGGCTTCGGAGGAAAGACAGGACTTTACGAGATCATAGGACTTCCGATCAAGGTCAAAACCAAGTCGGGCTATCAGTTAGCATTGCCCGGCGACAGTATTGATCTCGCCTACCCTAACATTAATTCAAGACGAGGACGTGTAGGTCACGATGTAGCACACACGCTGACAACAAGCTGTAATCAGGGATATTACGCTATGTGTATCGATATGAATCCCGAACCGAAAGTTACAGAGCTTGCGAGGTGCATAACGTCAAGGCAGGACAGCGGTATAGGTCACCATAAAGGAGAAAAGTCGGGGGTGATCGTGATTAGCGATCCGATTGCGGTGCTTACTCCCGAAAAGGAGAAAGTTCGTCAGCAAGGGCGAAGATTTAAACTTCCAAACGAGCCGATGTTTACGATAACTGTCACCGATAAACACGGGGTGATCTACTGCGGATATATCCGCAGGCTCATGCCTTTGGAATGCTGGCGTTTGCAGGGGTTTACAGACGAGCAGTTCAACAAGGTGGCGGCAACGGGAATGTCAGACGCACAGCTTTACAAGCAGGCAGGAAATGCCGTGACTACGAATGTTATCGAGGCTCTTGCAAGGTTTATTTTAGAAATTGACAAGGAGAATGCAAATGAATAATATGATAAAGATATTTGAAAATGAGGAATTTGGTTCGCTCAGAATTTTAAAGGAAGATAACGGCAGAATCATGTTCTGCGGCAAGGATGTGGCTTCTGCATTGGGCTACAGCAACACAAAGGACGCAATAAGGCGGCATTGCAGGTGGGGCGTGAAACACGACCTACCTCATCCGCAGTCCCCAAGCAAGACCATTAAGATGATTTTTATTCCTGAGGGCGATGTTTACAGACTTGTCGCACACAGCAAACTGCCAAGAGCTGCGGAATTTGAGTCGTGGATATTTGATAAGATCCTGCCTCAAATCAATCAAACAGGCGGCTACGTAGCTAACGAAGATATGTTTATCGATAACTATCTCCCATTCCTCGACGAGCCGTATCAGAATCTTTTCCGTCTGCAGATGATGGCGATAAATCAGCTCAACGAGCGTATCCGCCACGACGAACCGTTGGTGGAGTTTGCGGAACAGGTTTCTGATACAACCAATCTCATTGACATGAACGCTATGGCGAAGCTTGCGAGAGCCGAAAATATCCCTGTCGGCAGAAACAGGCTCTATAGTTGGCTGAAAGGAAAAGGCGTGCTTATGGCAAACAATCTCCCCTATCAGACTTTTATCGACTGCGGATATTTTGCTGTTAAGGAGTCGGTTTTTGAAACTCCGACTATGACAAAGACCTATCAGCAGACGTTTGTTACGGGAAAAGGTCAGCTTTTTATCATAGGTCTGCTGAGAAAATATTACGGAAAGGAGATGTCGTGATGTCCAAAAAGCCAAAATGTCCGCTGATAGGTCAGGACGGAAATATATTCAATCTTATGGGCATAGCCTCAAAAACGCTGAAAAGGAACGGAATGTATGATGAGGCAAAGGAAATGTGCAGCAGAATAACATCTTCGAGCAGTTACTATGAGGCCTTGAATGTTATCGGCGAGTATGTTGAGATCACTTCTATCGATGATGAACAGACAGAAGATGAGGATATGGAAATGGAGATGATGTGAATGACGTATTTGTTTATGGGAATGCTTATCGGAGCTATCGCAGGGCTTGTCATCGGTGTTGACTGTGCAATGCTCTATGCTGCAAAGCAGGAGGTCGGAAGACTGAATAAAGAGCTGAGGGAGGCATATGTTCGTGGAGAAAAGAATTAAACCAAAAGCTGATTTCAGTTTGACGCTTGGGTGTATTCCTGCAATGCTGAGAGCAACAAAGCCTGTGCTTTCGGAAAAGCAATACAAGGAGCTGTGTAATGAGGTAAACAAAGCCGACGGCTACCTTGAACAGAAACGCATAATATTCAGCTATGTTGACCCAATTATTAAGGGCTGAGATACAACAAATGAAAATCAGCGGGCAGGCAGTATAGCTCATATTAAATTCGAGCGTGAAATGCGCCGTCCGCGCTAGGACAGGTCGTTTTGCCAATGACAGAAAACTTCTGTTTTTAGCAAAGCGACTTTCTTTCTGTCATTGGTTCTAGCGGCAGAAAGGAAGAAAATGAACAGTTTTATGTCATGGGTAGGTGGAAAGAAGAATCTTCGTGACGAAGTGCTTGCAAGATTTCCGCCTTACTATGAAAGGTATATCGAGGTGTTCGGCGGTGCAGGCTGGGTGCTTTTTCACAAGCCGCCCGGTGCAGATTTTGAGGTGTATAATGACTTTAATTCAAATCTTGCAAATCTGTACCGCTGCGTTCGTGACAAACCTGCAAAGCTGAAATACAAGCTTAGGTATGTGCTTGATTCAAGAGAAGATTTTGAGTATTTAGCCCTACTTCATAAGCGTGGCATTTTGCCAAGACTTTATGACGTTGACAGGGCGGCTAAGTTTTATCAGCTTATACGTTACAGCTATGCAAGCGGTCTTGACAGCTTTGGAAGTCAGCCGCATTCGATATGGTCGGACTTCCCTATGATCGACCTTGCCGCAAGAAGATTGCAGAAAGTAGTTGTTGAGAACAAGGATTTTGAAAAGCTGATACGGCAGTATGACCGCCCTGTGAGCTTTTTCTACTGCGATCCGCCGTATTTTGCGACTGAAAATTACTACAAGGACGTTGGGTTTACGGCGAAAGATCATATCAGACTGCGTGACGCTCTGCTTGATATCAAAGGCAGATTTTTGGTTTCGTATAATGATTGTCCTGAGATCCGTGAGATATGGCATAAACCAAACATTCACATTGAAGAGATAAGCAGGCTGAACAATTTGGCACAGCGGTATGACGGCGGCTGTCAGTATGCGGAGCTGCTCATATCAAATTATGACACAAGCGAACGTGCGAAAGCTAACCTCTGATCAGCTTATGGGGCTTACTGCTGCCGATTCTATCGAGAATGCAGAAAAGGTCTATATGCTTCTTGGCAGACCGCTTACTCGTTCCAATGGAAAATATATCATTGAACGTACTTGGGTAAAGGCTGTAATTGATGGCAAGGAGTATCAGTTAGATGTTAACTTTTAGAAGTTTACACCTGCCGGCGGTATTTCAGATGAGATCAAGGCACAAAATTTAGACCTTGACTTTAACGATTATACATCGCTCGGCGAAGCAGATGCACTTTTCAATGAGTACAAGGATCAAGTAAGTTTAACAGATGTAAATCTCTCCGGCAGAAAACTTATTAACATAAAAATCACAAAATTGCCATTGAATTTGCCGTATATATGTGGTAAAATTTTGAAAGAGATACACAATATTTATGAATCTGCAGTTGTTACAACGGATTCCATAATGATTAGTTTTGGTAGTAAGGGCTATAGTATCACTGCTCCGAGAGCATATATATCACCAATTTCTATCGAATATGTACAAAGTAGTTATTTTTATGACCTGTATGACGGCATAGTTGACAAACCATCCAGTATATATACCTCAAATAACGATTACATTACTGCAAACCAAAAAAACATTGTTCCGGCTCTGTATATTGATAATAAAAAGGTGTATGAGTGGAACTCAAGAGTATCTATTGGCGATAAGCAGCAAATGGTTATCGTAACTAATACAAGTGGTTAGGAAAGAAGATATACTGAATCCGGAGAACTTAAAGTTGGTTCAATTGTATCAATTGTTGTTGATACTCAGGTAATTTCTCCGTAAACGCTCTTAACAGCTTATGAGAATTATAAGAAAATCAAGAATACGATTAATGAAAATAATTTCTTTGAAAGTTCCTACTGTGATAGCTATCTGAACCTTATAGGCAATACTTATTTTGCGCAGCTAGACATTCAGAACACTATTTATTCAAGCGTCTACAACATTTATAAGGAACGTGAGCTTTCATTTGGTTTGTTTAACTACGAACCTAATGTAGAAACAAAGAGTGTGATGGGTTATACAACTTCTACTACACTCAAAAAGCAAGGTCACTTCGGATTAGATATTCTTGGCGTATATAATCAGGCGCTTAGTTTAAGCGGCAACGATAATGATGTAAAATCTTATTTGTTTGCTTCGGGATATGTTTCGTCATATCTTGAGAGTCAGACACTTCAGCAGTTCACAGGTGTCAAGTCTGTTTCTACAGCAGAAGTATTCAGACAGTGCAACGAAAATGGCATTGACCTGAAAATGGTATCCTCAGAAAATAAGGAAATCATTGAAACATTACAGATTAGCACTGAGGACAAAGCTGAGATTACACAGAAGGTTAATGATGGCTATCTTGTAATAGTTCCTGAAAAGAATATTACGATTAATCAGTGGACAGGTACAGCGTACATTGTACAAAGCAGAGACGGTACTCAGAATACATTTATAATCACCGGTGATAAGAACGGTGGTTACAGCACTATGGATATTGTTGCATATATGATTATTGCAACAATAGGTTCCGGTGTTGATATGTTTGGTATGGTATTTGGCTTTGTTGGCATTATTTCTGCATTGTTATCTTTACCAGTTGCCTCCGGAATTGCGGTTGTTGCTGCGATCACTGCAATGGTAGTATTTGTAAAGCTGGTAATCATGTGGATAGAAGATTATCAAGAAACTGTTGATCTCTATTTCAGAGCACTTGACGGTGATGTAGATGCAGCCAATAAACTGAATGGCAAGGCGTTTATAGCCACACTTTCAATGTTCTTTGATTTTGCAACAGGAGGTTTCAACGGAAGTAAGGGCGCAGGACCGAATGATATTCCTACACCTAATGGCAGAAAGACATCTTTATCGGGTAAGGGTTATGCAGATGATGTAGTAGATGGTATTTTCAAGATGAAAAATGTGGACTCTTGTTCAGATGATCTTCTTGAATCTATTGCAAAATCAGCCAAGCCTTCCGAGGTAGCAGATACCTTATCCAAATATTCAGATGACGTTATTGAAGCTATAAATATATTTACTGAACTTGAACCTTGCTCAAGCTGCCGAAGCGTTATTAAACAATTCAATAGAGCATACCCCGGAATAGTTGTTAATGTGTATTGGAAATAATAGAAAGGATAGCACTTATGAATGATTATTTAGAGCCATATGAAGATATGTCTGCTTATTCTTTTGCAGTTGCGGAGAAATTTGTTGAACCGATAACGAATGCACTTTGTAAAACCATGGGTTTTGTTTTTGACAGAAAAGAAAAACGCAAGTCTTTTCCAAATCATTATTTTAAAGGTGATGAGAAATTTATTTTTTACAAAAGCAAAAATGATGAGCGTGCGTTTATGATTGCTTGTGAGGGTTGTCAGGGTTTTTGGGGAATTTCGGTCAAATGTAAAACCGAGGATAAAAAGCTTTTTTATGACACAATTAAATCTGATCTGTTTGAAAATAGTGATTATACAGGTATTCCTTTTTTTGAGATAGATGATTTTCAAGATCAATTAAGGGGGAATTTTACTAAAAGACAGGTGAACCTTATTTATAATGATTTAAAATACGCCGGACTAATATGATCATTTTGTAGATCAAGACATACATAGCAAAACAAACCATACTGGCGGTCGCAACATTTGGGGCGGCGGTTCAGATGCACGTTAAGGAGGAAATAATAGAAAGGATAACATTTATGAATGATTATTTGGAGCCATATGAAGATATGGCTATGATTCTGGTACATTTACTTCTGCTTACGGTCTCTCATATGAATCACGCTCACTTGCTCCTGGAACAGAATATAAGCCATATAGTATTTTTGAAGTTGTCGAACGATTTGATGTACAATCAGGTTATATTGCACCTTGGTTTGGTCAGCCAGGCGGTGGAATACAGTATAAAATGAACATGTCCATTGAAGAACTTTTGAAAGCAGGAAAGATAAGGAGAATAAATTAACGTGAACATACATGAATTAGAATCGGAACTTCAAAAAATAAAAGTTCCAAGGAATTGCTACTCTATAATGAAAGGCGGACTTCCGAATGAAGTCTATTGCTTAACAGCAGAGGGCGGTAACTGGATTGTATATTACAGTGAAAGAGGAATCAGAACAGGATTAACCTCATTCAAAAGTGAAGCAGATGCTTGCAATTACTTTTATAATAAATTAAAAATTTATTGAAAGAGGTAATTGATTTTATAAGAGTGTATAATGCCCCTACTTCTGGTCATTCATTCTACACCTGTGCGCATTGTAAAGCAATATTGGAAGGATATAATATTCTGTCAAATGTTGAGTTTTAAAGTAGGTGTTTTACGTGAATCATTATACGAAGCTAGAGTTACCCCTCCACCATATACTAATCAAGCTCATCATATTGTGGCGAAAAATGCCGAAAAAGCGACATATTCAAGAGAGGTTTTAGAAAGTTTAGATATTGATTTGAATTCTGCATCAAATGGTATATTATTACCAAGTGACAGAACGGCTACATACGCTGTTACAGAGAGCATTCATAATGGATGACATCTTGAATCGTATTATGATTACATTAACAATGAAATAGGAGATACTCTAAGTGCCTTTGATCCAACATGGAAGGATGAATCTGATATTAAAAAGATACTTCAAAGTCTTTCTGACGATGATAAATCAAAAGTTAGAGCAGAAATTTGTAATACCTTAACAAAACTTAAGGAGAAATTATTAAATGGTGAAATTGTAATACATAACTAAATAACTAAATAACAGAATGCATGGAGTATCATCGCACACAATATGATAATTAATAGTATTATTGTGCGATGATCTCACTCCTTTCTGAATTATGAGGTGTAATATGAATATTTGGAAAATAATAAAAAATGAAGGTTACAACAATGCCTTCTTGATAGATTCGGCTGGTAAGCAACGTTTTGATAAGGATTCTGATTATATGGATATTGTCGATTCTCCGCCGCTGCGAACTCTGAAAATTGAAACTACGGAAAAAGGTTTTCCTGATATAATGAATTACTGGGGAACTAATGGTGCAATTATAGTTAACTCAAAAACTAAAACTTTTATAGAACGTTACTATGGAAACTTATCTATACAATTTTTCCCATGCTATTGTAGCCAATATCCAAAATTAAATTTATGGATTTGGAACGCTTGTGAATATCATGATGTATTAGACGTAGATAATAGTGTTTGTGATAAGATACATAATTTGCAGGGGAAAGAAGTTATCAAATCAGTAGATAAATATGTTTTTAAGAAAGAGGCGTTTGACTTAGATTTTTTCAAGATCTATTTAGGAGAGCGCAAATATACGACATATTTATTTGTATCTGACAGATTCAAGAAAATAATGGAAGAAAACAACGTGACAGGATTGACGCTTGAAAAGGTTTATTCAATTTAAGTTTGATGATAAAGGAGCATATATGAATAATGATCAGTTGGGCAACAAAAGCTTGAAAAACTTGCGACAGAAAATACAGCATTTAAAAACAGCAAGATTTAATAAAAATGCTGGAGGTCGTTATGATCGACCGTTATAGCGTTATTCATGATTTTCTTTACAAGCGTGATGAAAACGGAGAACTTTTCTTTGGCATTCCGCAGTTTGACGGTGTAATTAAGGTTTTTCTTATTTCAAGCGCAGAAGAATTATATGATTATCTGCTAGAAAAAGCGGCAGAAACACTATGGGATTTTGTTTCAAGCATTGTAAGATAACCTTTTAAGGTGTTGGCTGTACAAGTGAGTACAGCCTTTTACATATTTATTTTGCGTAATGTCTTTATGTGATAGAGTGAATTTGAAAAAAGACTGAGTCTGAATATCCAACCGTGTAAATGACAATAATACCCACAAAGAAATTTGGAGGTAGATTGTAAT
>ENA-OPDF01001271-OPDF01001271.1-human-gut-metagenome-genome-assembly--contig:-NODE-1271-length-15220-cov-2.362479_pt1 | contig 15220 bp, 9 predicted proteins | sample MGYA00241575_ERZ501501 | MGnify/ENA primary metagenome ERZ501501 (study PRJEB25962, sample SAMEA1972229) | human gut metagenome | biome: human gut; feature: human-associated habitat; material: faeces... | reverse complement strand
CTGAATTCAGCCAAACTCTCGTTCCATCTTCCAGAGAAATCTGAAATTCTCCTCCCCGGGGAACAATTACTTTATGCCAAGCCAAGGCAACCGGAATCAGCGTATCCGGCCGGAGATAATCCAAACAACAACTATCCACAATAATATTCTCAGAAATCCTGTTATTCCCCCCATATTCCAAGTTTGTCAGGTTATAAACCTTACCATCAGCCAGTTCCAGAATAGCATTCCGTTGGCCGGGACGGATCTGTATCTCCGCTTCCGAAGAAACGTTTTTTACATCTTGCGGCACAGTTAAAGGTATTACTCCCAACAAAATAATTATTGAAGCTGCTACCACACCACGCCATAACAGACGGTTACGTCCGGGCTTTAACCCCTGTTTATTTATCCGGCTCTGTAAATCAATCCACGCACGGTTCACTTCTGCACTATCCGGCCTTCCATCCTCTCGTAATTCATAAAAAGATTGTAGATTCCGATAATACCTCTGATGATCGATATCCTGCATCCACATCTCAAAATGTTTGACTTCCTCTTCTGTCAAACGGTTTTCCAGTTTTCTATAAAGTAATTCTATCGTTATTTCTTCTTTTTCCATGGTATTTCATTGAACTTAATCCCACTATCTCAAATGAAAAAGGGTCGATTCTTTTTGCGGGTTTTCGCAAAAAGAATAATGAACAATTCTTGGAAGCTTCGCTTCCATTAAAAAATAAAAGAGGGGAAAAAAATGAGAAAAGAAAAAGAGAATAGAGTCATTGATAATCAATTCGATAGGATCCATCCCTTGGGTATACTGTTTCATTGTCAATCAACCAGGTGCCCGCAGGGTCCAATGACTTTATAAACATTATGAACTTTATAAACTTTCAACTAAATTAAACGACCCTTTAAATTGTCGTATCAAATTATAATAACAGTCTATTTCAATTATCACCTCTAAAACGGACTCACCTATACTTTGTATGACAAGAATTTGACATTTTTATAAAAAATCATTTAAAAATTAAACTGTAACCCTACATACACCAATCTCCTCTGATATTCTTCCCACCCAAGGACAGATTTATAGTCAGTACTATACACAGGATAATTTCTATTTGATTTATCCAACATATTTGTAATTGTGAAAAATGCAAGTAAGTGACCTTTGTTTAACGGAAATATCTTATTGACGGTCAAATCCAATGAATGATAAGCCGTTACTTGTTCCGAATTATAGTCTCCATAAAGAGGAAACCATACATTATCACTAATATTTAAAGCATACTCAACAGGGGTGTAATATAAACCCGGGCGTGCAGAAAAATTTATCCCTATATTCCATTGATTTGCTGTACGCCAGACAATGGAGGTCCGGATGATATAATCCATATCGTTGGCAGAACGATAACTCTTTTTCCCCAACCGGACACGGGAATCGATAAAAGTATAGGAACCTGCAAATGAAAATCGCCCTATCGTACGGGCAACAGAAAATTCCAAACCTTTCAGTCTTCGCTCCACAACAGCCTCTTTCCCATTCTCAGCAAAATAGTCCCGGGTATTTTCATTTTTTAGATAAGAAGAGAGTTTTAGATCAAAGTCATAAATATGACTTGTCAGGTCAACAGAATATTGACGGGAAGAATGTAAAGCAAAATTTTGGCTGTTGTATGCCGGAACATTATAAGTATGATATTTTCCGGCTGACAATAACAATGAAAATTTTTCATTCATATTCCATCGCCCCGAAACTTGCCAGGATGTATAATTTGGTTGACTGGCTTCAGGAATATTTTTTCTGACCGCACCGCTGAAAAGTAAATGACGTACAGGTGTATACTTACAATAAAAATAACCTTCCCAGACACGGTTATAGAGTTTATCATCGGCCGTTACATCCTCTGCTTCATCCGAATAATCATAAAAATATTTGGGAAAAGTACCATAAAAATTAACCCGTGTATATTGATGTGTGAGTCCAGCCTGAAACCCCAGATTTCTAACAAAATACTTTGCGGCCAACGAGGTATACAAGCGGTTCTCCCGTGTCGAACCGTCCATGACACCAAATCGATAACCGCTTTTACAGAGATCTATGCCATTATTCAATTCAACCACTACACCACTTTGCAAGGCCGCAAAAGTAAGGCCTGCAACCTGAAACCAACGCCGGCTTGTTGCCTTACTTTCGTCCTTATAATTATATTGCTCTGTATCTGCCCGGTAGTACTCGTCGATAGCATATTCATAAAGATTGAATTTCAACCGAGGGGTTAACTGTAAATGGAGGTTCACCCCTCCATCCGTCGTATTGAAACGCTTCAAAAAATCTGTATTAGTATGATTCAGCCAGAGGTATGGAGCTGAAAATTGGTGATTAGCATATAATTGCAGGAAATTTTTATCCGATATCTTTTTACTGATCAGGATACCGGCATTCGCAAGCGATAAAGACAATTTCAAATCATTACGAGTGATGTGTTCAGGCGTTTCAATCTCTATCGCACCTGCAATCGAATTCCCTATTGTCAACGGAGGATTACCTGCATAAACTTTCATCTGGCCGATAAGTTCAGTATTGAAAACAGAAAAATTCCCGATACCGTTCAATTGGGTATTGCGTACCGGCTTCCAGACAGGCACCCCATTCAGCACCACAACGGAATGGTTGCCCGAAGATCCCCGTAATTCTGTATTCGCACTTTCCGATACGTTGGTAGACGCCGCCATCACAGATACTGCTTTCAAAGGATCGGCCCCTGAAGCAGGAGAAAGATAAATATCGATACTCTCCAAACGTTCTACAGCAAAGTCTTCGGATATACTGGGACTCATAACCGTAACATCGTCAAGTTGTATGACTGTTTCCCGCAAGATAATTCGAATATTATTCCAATCGGTAAATGCAGAAACGGGAATTTGCCGATTACGGAATCCGACAAACGACACCTGTAAAACATCGGTTTGCAGAATGTGAGCTGAGATTTTAAAAGTACCGTTTATCTTACAAGTAGTTGCCGCAACCCGTGTACCGTCACGCATAAGCATCACAACAGCCCCGGCCAAAGGTGTTCCGTCAATATCTTGAACAACTCCCTGTATATAAGCATTTTGTGCAGACAAACCAACAGGGATAATGAATACGAACACCAATATCAAATAAAATTTATCCCTAACAGAAGTGTAAACCCGGAATGTCATCCTTTCTCTTATAAACCTGAGCACCTCAGAATAGCTATTTTCATATTTTTGATCACACCCTATAAAATCGGATATACCGGCAAATTCTATAACTGTCATGAACGGCTCCATTATACAGGATAATATTCTTATAATTAATAACCGATACGCTTGAATCTTTTATCATCCGGAAATTTATTCCGGGCATCCTGTTTCAATTTTTCAAAAAGTTCCTGATCCCCATCATCCTTCCGGTTCTTGTAATAGGATAACAAGAAATAAAAAGCATCTCCTTTTCCCCAGGTAGGGTCGAATTCATTTTCTGAAGTACGGTCAGGAAGAGCTATTGCTTTTTTGAAATATGCTTCACATTTACTTTTTCCACCATAAAGCTCCGGTGTATAATAATTATTTATACCCAAAACCAGATAGGCCCGTAAATTATCACCATCCAATTCAATAGCCTTCTGCGCCATCGTTTTAGCTTGATTACTCAATTTAATAGTCGCCAACCATCCTGAAAAATTTATTTGATAATTTTTTAACATACCTAGCAGGGCATAATCTTCAGTTGTCTTCCCTTTTGTAGATTCCAGTATCTCAATCGCCTTTTCCGTAAATTTTTCAGCGTCTTCCTCTTTTTTCAATACCCTGGAAAGTATAGCACATTTATAATAAGCATAAGCTTCCCAATAGGATAAATAACGATTATTACCCTTAGTATTGTAATTTCTCAATTCCCGTATAATCTTTCCTATGGAGTCGATTTTTACTGTATTTACATTTGAGTCGATACGATACTGGAAATCTTGAGCCGAAACCAGATTTACAAGGAAACACAGAAATAAAATAAAAATAACTTTCATGACTTATTGTTTATAATAAACATCGGATTTTCATCCGACAGTTTGTTTCAATTACAGATAAGACGAGCTTATTTTTATTTTGAGTGACAAAAATTTGATATTTCTTCTGATTTGCAACAAAAATCAGGATTTTCTTTTCTGACGATATGGAAATAAAATAACACCAGGGCATTCAAATCATCGGCAAGTAGTTCACGCAATTTTTTATATCCACGGAAAATCTGTGTTTTTATGGTATTTATAGATATTCCCAATTCAGCGGAGATTTCGGTATATTTCTTTCCATCGATGATATGCATACGTACGATCTGGCAGCACTGCAAAGGTAAAGAATCGATAGCTTCATGGATCTTGCGGGTCAGTTCTTCACTGATCACCTCATCCACATCGGCAGCATACATCATCGCTTCTGCCATCAGTAGCTTATTGTTATCCCGAACTTTCAAATGCCGCAGATAATCCAATGCAGCATTTCGTGAAGAGGTATATAACCAGGATTTAATATTTACCTCTGAGGAAAAATAAGGATAACTCTTATATAATTTCAAAAAGACATCCTGCACCAAATCTTTAGCCAGTTCCCGTTCTCCGACATGCCGTTCCACAAAAGGCAGCAATACCGGATAATATTCCCGGAAGATCTTTTCAAAAGAGGCTGTATGAGGTGAAATTTGCCGGTTTGTCATATTTTACAATGGTCAACGAAACGATTTAGTGCGAACAAATATACCACATTTATCTAAATTTTTGACAAAATAATCATAACTTGGCAAACAAATTATAATTGTATCCTTGTTATGCAGAATATCCTTTTCTTTTTGCTTTGTGCACTTCTGACCGGTTGTCATGCCGGGACTTCCCGACCCGAATTACCTGAAATGGTAGAATATAGCGGGCCCAATGCTTCTTCGCTAAGGACTTTTATCGAATCGATAGAAGTGATCAAACTGGACCACCGGGAATCGATCACGGTGGGGGCATATAATGCGATTCGTTCGGACAGTAATAGTTTTTATGTCGGTGACATGCTGAACGGGAGTAATCTTGTTTACCGGTTCGACAGGAAGGGAGAATTTTTAGATTCTATCGGAAAAATCGGAAGAGCACCGGGCGAATACCTGGGATTGAGCGACTTTTACAGTGATCCCGAAACAGACGAGCTCTATATTTTGTCGGGACAAGATGTGCAACTCTACCGCTATCATAAAAACGGTCGGTTCATAGACCAAAGAGAGGTCCCGGACAGAACACAGAGTTTTATCAAACTAGGTCCGCAATTCTGGTTTTACGAGGGGTATAACAATGGAAAATATCCTGAACGACTGACACAGACCGATTCGGCTTTGCAAGTGATGGGGAAATACCTTCCGATGGAAACCAGGACACTGGAAGCCAGTATCGGCCCTTTGCTCACCCAGCATCGAAACGAAGCTTATCTTTTCACCGCCCTCGAACCGGTGATTTACCGGATTATCCCCGGCAGTGCCGTTCCTTTCCTGAAATTCGATTTTGGGAAATATAACGTCCCGGAAAGTTATTGGGAAACGGAAAATGCCATGCAGGCATTTACAGATTTAAGTCAGAAAGGATTTATAAGTATCGCCGGTTTTATGATGAACGACGATTATATCGTCACGGAACTCAATCAGCAAACCGGGATGGAGGATTCGGAGTGTTATTACCTATTGGGCATCAAGGAACGGCATAACGGTAAATGGAACTGGATCCGCCAACGTGCAGAAGAAAATAAACTGATCGCCGACAATCAACCCGCCCCCAAGGTAAGCAATCGTCCGGAATGGTATGCCAAAAAACTCAAAGGCTTCACACAAGACGGTAAGTTGATGATCTTTTTATCGGGTTACGAGCTGGAACGTTTGACAGCAAAAGACAGGCAGTTGATACAAAATCCGGAAATATTGGAAAATGCCGACCCGGAAATGGATATGTTTTTATTTCTTTGTAGTTTAAAATAATGAAAAATCAAACCGATATGGAACATGATGTATTTATCAGTTATTCGAGAAAAGACGAAGAATTGGTGAAAAAGATCAGAGCTGCATTGACGCAAGCGAATATATCTTATTGGATAGATAAAGAGGAGATAAAAAGAGGGACTTCTTATGCCAAAGCGATCTCACAGGCTGTGTATAATAGTAAGATTTTACTTTTTATATGGTCGGAGCATTCGAATAATTCCGAGAATACGGCGAACGAGATTAGCCTGGCACTGGAATTCGAGAAAAATATCGTCCCGTTTAAGATCTCCAAGAAGTTGGGACCCAGCGATATGACCTATCACTTATTGAAATTGGACCGGATAGATGCTTGTCCATTCGAAAGCCATCATATTCAAGAGCTTGTCGCCTCGATCGCCCAATGCCTCGGACGTGGGTTAACTCCGTCTTCGACAACATCCGGCACTTCGGGAAGCACTCCTATTTCGAATACTTTTACCTCCTCCTCTACGGCTTCCAATACTTCAAAGATGGAAACCCATAAGTTCGACAATGGGAGCTATACCGGAGAAATGGCAGATGGAAAATTCAACGGACAGGGGACTTATTGCTGGACCGACGGGGGTAGATATGAAGGACAATGGAAAAACGGGAATATGCACGGACGGGGTATTTTTTATTATGCCAACGGAAGCAAATATAAAGGAGATTGGGTAAACGATAAGAAACAAGGCTGGGGAACTTACGACTGGCAAGACGGAAGCAGGTACGAAGGGCAATGGAATGGTGACTATATGCATGGTCAAGGCGTTTTTTATTATGCCAACGGGGATAAATACGACGGACAATGGGAGAATGATCACAAACAAGGACCAGGCATTTATTATTTTGCCGATGGCAGTAAATACGACGGACAATGGGAGAACGGCAAAAAACAAGGACAGGGAACTTACCAGTGGAAAAGTGGAAGCAGGTATGAAGGGCAATGGAAAAATGATTGTATGCACGGTCAGGGAACACTTTATCATCCCGATGGTAGCAAATATAAGGGACAATGGGTGAATGACAAACAACAAGGAGAGGGGATTTATTATTATGCCAATGGTTGTCGGTATGAAGGACAATGGTTCGACGATAAGAAACAGGGACAAGGGACGTTCACGTGGGTCAATGGGGATAAATACGTAGGACAATGGATGAATGATCGTATGCACGGTCAGGGTATTTATTATCATGCCGACGGAAATAAATATGAAGGGCAATGGGTAAACGATATGAAACAAGGACAAGGGACGTTCACCTGGAATAACGGAGATAAATATACAGGCCAATGGATGAATGACAGACGACACGGACAGGGGACCTATACCTGGGCCGACGGTACCCGGAATTCGGGCATCTGGAAGGAAGGTAAATTTATCGGATAATCCGGGGAAGATAACTATATTTACTTTATTTATCCTTATTCCGGCATTTTTATTCGACTTCTTTCTATCTTTGCGGCAGGATAAAAAGAACAGAGGGGCAGGAAAAAGAAGGGGGAAAGATGGATTTAAAAATTTTCGACAGATAAAAAATGATTTCAGTAGACGGACTTACGGTAGAATTCGGTGACAGAGCCCTCTTTAAAGATATTTCCTTTCAGATCAATGAGAAAGACCGGATAGCCCTGATGGGAAAAAACGGTGCAGGGAAATCCACCCTTCTGAAAATCCTGGCAGGCCAGCGCAAACCGAGCCGGGGCAATGTATGGGCGCCGAAAGATACCGTGATCGCCTATCTCCCGCAGCATCTGATGACCGAAGACGGACGCACCGTATACGAAGAAGCTTCGCAGGCTTTTGCCCCTCTTTTCGCAATGGAGAAAAGGATCGACGACCTGAACCGTCAGCTGACCGAGCGTACCGATTACGACTCACCCGAATATTATAAATTGATCGAAGAGGTTTCTGCTCTGAGCGAGAAATATTATAGTATCGATCTCACCCATTTCGAAGCAGATGTCGAAAAAACACTGCTAGGGCTGGGGTTCAAACGGGAAGACCTGCAACGTCAGACCAGCGATTTCAGCGGAGGCTGGCGGATGCGGATCGAACTGGCCAAAATGTTACTCAAAAATCCGGATGTCCTGCTTTTAGACGAACCCACCAATCATCTGGATATCGACTCGATCCAATGGCTGGAAGAATTTCTGATCAGCAACGGAAAAGCTGTCGTCGTTATTTCTCACGACCGTACATTCGTCGATAACATCACCACCCGGACCATCGAAGTCACGATGGGACGGATCTACGATTATAAGGTGAATTACTCCAAGTACCTGGAGCTACGTAAAGACCGCCGGGCCCAACAACAAAAAGCCTATGACGAACAACAAAAAATGATCGCCGAAACCAAAGATTTTATCGAGCGGTTTAAAGGCACTTACTCTAAAACCCTGCAAGTGCAATCGCGGGTAAAGATGCTCGAAAAGCTAGAGCTGATCGAAGTGGACGAAGAAGATACCTCTGCCCTGCGCCTGAAATTTCCTCCTTCTCCCCGTTCGGGCAGCTATCCGGTAATCGCCCAGGAATTGTCGAAATATTACGGGGATCATCTGGTGTTCAAAGAGGCGGGGTTCACCATTCAAAGAGAAGAAAAGGTGGCTTTCGTAGGACGCAACGGGGAAGGAAAATCTACGCTCGTAAAATGTATTATGGGGGAGATTACGGATTATACCGGTAAACTCACACTCGGCCACAATGTACAAATCGGTTATTTCGCCCAAAACCAGGCCTCTCTTCTGGACGAAGAACTGACTGTTTTCCAGACGGTGGATGACGTTACCCCTTCGGAGCTGAAAAGTAATACCAAAAACCTGCTGGGCGCTTTTATGTTCAGCGGAGACGATATCGACAAAAAAGTGAAGGTACTTTCGGGCGGAGAGCGCACCCGTCTGGCTATGATCAAACTGCTTCTTCAACCGGTCAACCTGTTGATCCTCGACGAACCGACCAACCACCTGGACCTGAAAACGAAAGATATACTGAAAAATGCTTTGATCGATTTCGACGGCACACTGATCGTCGTATCCCATGACCGGGATTTCCTCAACGGACTGGCCCAAAAGGTCTACGAATTCGGAAACGGTAAAGTCACCGAACACCTGGAAGATATCAACGGATTCCTGCGAAAGAAAAAAATGGAGAATCTCCGGGAGATCGAATCCCGGAAATCCTGATCAGGGTACACTCCCGATGTACATTTTTTGACATCCCTATGAACAACCGCCTCCCAATACCTGATACAATTGTACCGTAGCCAGTAATTCGTCGCGGATAGCCGTATTGAGCCCGATCTGGGCATCGAAATATCCACGCTGGGCATCCAATACATCGAGATAACTGATCACTCCGTTGATGTATTGCAAAGTAGCCAGATCGAGATTAGAACGGGCCGACTGTTCGAGATGTTCGCGGGATTCACGGATTTCACGACTTTTACGGGAGTTGACCAAGGCATTGCTCACTTCGGTGAAAGCCTGGAGCACCACTTTCTGATAATTGTAGGTTTCCTGTTCCTGCACAGCTCTGGAAGCTTTTAAACGCGCTCTGTTTTTTCCCAGATTAAACACCGGTGCCAATAATTCACCACCGACAAAAAAGTAAGGTGCTTTCAGAAAATCGGTCAGATCGCTGCTCTCGAGGTCATAATGTCCGGTTAAAGTAAATTTCGGGAACATGCTGGTATAAGCCACACCGACTTTGGCATGAGCCGCTTTCAACCGATATTCGGCCTGGCGGATGTCGGGCCGTCTTTCCAGGATTCGGGAAGATAATCCCACCGGCAGAGCGGTCATCAACTGCTGCTGACCGATACTTTTCCCTCTCGCCACTTCTCCGGGATATTCTCCGGCCAGTAAAGTAATCTGATTCTCTTTGAGGCGAATCTCCCTCTCTAATCCCGGTACCAGGGTTTGGGTTCTGGCCAATTCGACCTGTGCCTGACGCAAGGGATTTTCGGAAGTCAATCCTCCCTCGAACCTGAGCTTTGCCAGACGTACTCCTTCCTGCCGGGCCGCCAGTGTCTGCCGTACGATGGCCAGTTCCTGATCTAAAGCGATCAACTCGAAATAAGCCTGCGCCACCTGGGCAACCAGAGCCGACTGCAAAGCCTGCCTGCCTTCGACGCTCTGCAAATATTCGGCCAGAGCGGCCTGACCGGCCCAACGTAGTTTTCCCCACAAATCGACTTCCCAGGATGCCAACACTTTTCCTTCAAAAGTATTCCCAGGCGTTTCATCGTATTCCCGCTCGGCAGACACGGTAGCCTCTGCCTTGGGGAAAAGGTCGGCTTTAGCGATACGACGGAGTTCCATCGATTCTTTCACTTTGGCCGCAGCGATCATCAGGTCTTTGTTTCCTTCCAATGTTTTCCGGATCAACTGCCGGAGTACCGGATCGGTATATAAATCGGTCCATCGGATATCACCGGCCGAAACCGAATCGGGCACCGTTCCTCCGATCTGTTCCGGCAAGCGGAGTTCGGGCCGGGAGTAATGCTTTCCCAGTTTACATGAACTCACTCCCAATACCAGCAATACAATAGCGAGGGTATAAATTTTCTTCATCATTTTACGCTTTTCGTTTTTACTCTAATCTTTTCTTTGAATTTATAGACCATTACAAAGAAGAAAGGTACCAATACTATTCCGATGGTAATGGCTGCAATCATACCGAAGAACACACCGGTCCCGATCGAATGGCGGCTGGCCGATCCCGGTCCGGATGCCATGACCAGAGGCAACATACCCAACACAAAGGCCAGCGAAGTCATCAGGATCGGACGGAAACGCAACATGGCCGCATTTTTGGCAGCGACAACCACATCGACCCCTTTGTCGACTTCCATCTTGGCAAACTCCACAATCAAAATCGCATTTTTAGCAGCCAGACCGATCAAAGTCACCAAACCGATCTGGAAATAGATATCGTTCTCGAGCCCAAATCCCAGAATGCCCAGATAAGCCCCCAAAGCAGCAACGGGCAACGACAGCAAGACAGCCACCGGCACCAGCCAACTTTCGTATAAAGCAGCCAGAAAGAGGAAGACGAACAGGAATACCAGAGTCAATACCAGCCCCAGCTGTCCCTCGGCTTTTTTCTCCTGATAAGACAAACCGCTCCATTCGACACCGATATTCTCGGGTAAATGAGTCCTGGCAATGTTTTCCATCTTACGCATCACCTCACCCGAACTATATCCCGGAGCTGCCGCCCCCCGGACAACTGCCGTCGTGAACATATTGAAGCGCCGGATATTTCCCGGACCTGTCGTATATTCGGCATCACCCAAAGCAGTCAGAGGCACCATATCCCCTCCCGCCGTCTTTACAAAGAACATATTGATATTGTCTTTATGTGCCCGGTAAGGAGCTTCGGCCTGAATATATACCTTATAAACCCGGTTAAACATATTGAAATCGTTCACATAAACCGATCCGGTGTAGGCTTTCATCGTCGAAAAAATATCGGACATCGGGATACCCAGGAATTTGGCTTTGTCCCGGTCGACATCAAAATACAGCTGAGGAATTTCGGCCTGTAACGAAGACGACAGACCGGTGAAAGCTTTACTCTCGGCAGCATACTTCATCAGGGTATCGACCGCTTCGACCAGATTTTCGAAAGTAGCTCCATTCCGGGCTTCGACCTGCATCTCGAATCCACCGGCAGTACCTAAGCCTGGAATAACAGGCGGTTTCGACAAATAAACCCGGGCCTCGGGATATTGCTTCAACTCTTTGCGGGTATCTTCCATCACCTGATCGATCTCCATACCGTTTCCTTTACGCTTTTCCCACGATTTCAGAATCACCGTCAGTTCGGAGCGGGCCTGGTTGGTTCCTACCCGGGGACTGGAACCGGTCACATTCTGTACATAACCGACTGCAGGATGAGCTTTCAGAAATTCTACCGCCCGATCCGTCACCAGGCGTGTACGCTCGAGTGTAGCCCCTTCGGGTAATTCCAGTTCAACCTTGAAATAGCCCTGATCTTCTTCAGGCATAAAACTACCCGGAACCACCCGGTTCAATACAAAGATGAAAACAAGTACCATCCCGAAACCGGCCAGGATACGGCGGGGATTGGCGATCGCTTTACCGATTATCCCTACATATTTCCGGTTTCCGGTAGCCAGCCAACGGTTGATCATTCCGAAAATACGGTTTTTAGAGGGTGCGGAAGGACGCAGCAAGAGCGCACACATCGCCGGGCTCAGCGTCAAAGCGACCACAGTCGATATCAACACCGAAACGACAATGGTAATGGCAAACTGCCGGTAAAGCAAACCGGTAATCCCCCCCAGAAAACTAACCGGAATAAATACCGCAGCCAGCACGAGAGAGGTGGCGATCAACGCCCCGGTCAATCCCCGCATAGCTTTCTTCGTAGCCTCGTAGGGGCTCAAACCTTCTTTTTCCATATAACTCCCGACCGCTTCGACAACTACAATGGCATCGTCGACCACGATACCTATCGACAAAATCAATCCCAACAGAGTAAGTAAATTGAGCGAAAAGCCCAAAACCAACATCACCCCGAAAGTTCCGATCAACGATATCGGCACAGCAATCAGGGGCACCAGAGAAGCGCGCCAGTTCTGGAGCGAAAGAAATACCACCAACACCACCAGCAACAGCGCTTCGAACAAGGTTTTATACACTTCGTGGATAGACTCGGAAATGTAGCTGGTGATATCGAAAGGGATTTCGTAATCGAGCCCTTCGGGAAAATTCTTACTGATCTCTTTCATCGTTTCGCGCACCTGCCCGGCCACTTCGACGGCATTCGCACCGGGAAGGGTATAAATCCCGAGTACTGCGGCATTTTTACCGTTCATACCACTCTCGGTGGAATAGGAAGAAGCCTCGAGAGAGACCCGGGCAACGTCCCTCAAACGTACGATAGAACCGTCTGGATTCGCTCTGACCACAATCTCTTCGAATTCATTGACTGTAGACAAACGCCCCTGGGTAGTGATCGGAATGGTTATATCCTGCCCGGAAATAGGCTGCTTGCCCAATTCGCCGGCCGCCGACTCACGGTTCTGGTCTTTGAGGGCATCCTGCAAATCTTTTACCGTCAGTCCGAAATTAGCCATCCGGTCGGGCATCACCCAGATACACATACCATAATAACGGCTTCCGATATTGGAAACCCGTCCTACCCCGGGGATACGCCTCAGAATATCCAGAACATTGATCGTCGCAAAATTACTGAGGTAGATTTCGTCGAAACGGGGATCGTCGGAAGTCAGGGTCAGGGTCATGAGCTGATTCGAAGATTGCTTTTCGACGGAAATACCGTTCTGCACCACCTCGGCGGGCAAGCGCGACTCGGCCAGTTTCACCCGGTTCTGGATTTCTACGGCAGATAATTCGGGATTGGCCGAAATGTCGAAGGTGACATTGATCGACAAACCGCCGGAATTGGAACTGCTGGATTCCATGTAGAGCATTCCCGGCGTCCCGTTGAGTTCCTGCTCGATGGGGGTCGCCACAGCCTGCGAGACAGTCTGTGCACTAGCTCCGGGATAGGAGGCCGAAATTTTCACCATAGGAGGTGTAATCTGCGGGTATTGATCCACCGGCAACAAATAGAGGCCGATACATCCTACCACGACAATCAATATGGATAATACCGCCGAAAAGATAGGGCGGTCTATAAAGAATTCAACTTTCATCTTACTTCGTTTATTTCGTCTGTATTTTCTTCTTTTTTAGCCACCGTGCGGGGAGCCAAAAGATCACCGGGAGAAAGTTTGTGTTGTCCCTCGGTCACGACCATTTCATCAGGTCCCAATCCCCTCTCTACCACCACAAAATTACCGACTTCGGGTCCGGTTTCGATAAACCGTTTCTCGGCAGTACTATCCCTGCGCATAACATAAACATGAGCACCTCCCTTCTCGATAATAATTGCGCGGGCAGGTACCACTACGGCGTTTTCGCGCACATCGAGCAGCAATTTGACTTTGGTAAACTGTCCGGGCAGCAGTTTCCGCCCGGGATTGGCCAGTTCGGCTCTCACCCCGAAAGTACCTGTCTTGGGATCGACCTGAGGCTCGGCAAAGTCGACCAGGCCCTTCTCCGGATAAACAGAATTATCGGCCAGGGTGACCGTAATCGAGGGCTGCCAGGAACGGGTAGCGTCCTGCTCGCCTAATCTGACATTACGCTGCTGGCTGCGGAGATAATCGAGGGCGGTGAGGCTAAAATCGACCAACCCGGGATCGCTGGCCACGACGGTCGCCAATAGCGACTTGGAGCCGGGGCCCACCAAGGTACCGATATCGGCATGCCGTTCGCTGATGTATCCCGAAATGGGCGAACGTACCGTCGTATATCCCAGCTCCATCTCTGCCTGTGCCAGATCGGCTTTACTCATGGCTACGTTCGCTTTAGCACTTTCGTAAGCGGCAATGGCATTATCCAGGTCCAACTGGCTGGCTGCATTCTGTTCGTATAAAGGACGCAAACGCTCTACATCGCGTCCGGTTTTCAACTCCTGGGCTTCGTCTTTTTTCAGTTGAGCCGCAGCTTTATCGGCCCGCGCTTTATATAAATCGGGATTGATAATAAACAAGGGCTGATTACGCTCTACCCGTTTCCCTTCCTCAAAAAGCATCTTTTCCAGATAGCCTTCTACCCGGGCATGTACTTCCACAAATTGCCGGGCCCTGATCCGCCCTACATAATCACCGAATATCTCTACATCATCGACCCCCACTTTCTCAACTACTACGGGAATTCCTTCACGTATCTTATCTTTTTTACAACCCACCACTCCCAACAGGAGCACACAGGCAAAACCACTCAGCCAATTATTAACCCTCATATTTATCTGTTTAATTTATTTATACTTGCTATTTCCTCGCTTATGAAAAATATATACCATTTTTCAAGTATAAAAGTTATGCATTGGCTGTCAGCATACTATATATTCAAATCTTTTCCCCGGGGAACTTGTTTTTGTGGAATTATTCCACAAACGAGCTGAATTATTCCACAACATTCGCTATTTCGTTTTCGTATAGGGATTTGTAATTTAAACGATATTTTAACCGATCCGATATGAGACGAATCTTATTTCTGTTATTTTTAAGCCTGATCTTAGGGGGCCGGTCAAAAGCCCAGCAAGACCCGGTACTCGATCTGCAACAAACGATGCCTTCAGAAGACAGTTG
>ENA-OPDF01001266-OPDF01001266.1-human-gut-metagenome-genome-assembly--contig:-NODE-1266-length-15254-cov-2.940720_pt1 | contig 15254 bp, 12 predicted proteins | sample MGYA00241575_ERZ501501 | MGnify/ENA primary metagenome ERZ501501 (study PRJEB25962, sample SAMEA1972229) | human gut metagenome | biome: human gut; feature: human-associated habitat; material: faeces... | reverse complement strand
GTGTGATGATCCTGTCGGATATGCCAGAAAACTGAAGACGCTTGGAGCGGGAGAACTTCTGCTGCTTCACAACAACATGGTGCCGGAATATCTGGATATAGTAAAATCCATAAGAGAAAATGTTGCACTTCCTGTTATAGTTTCTACCTATTCCACTAACGGGGAAGCTGTGGCAGAGATGCTCAATGAGACAAATGCTGAATCAATTTCTCTGTACAATCTCCAGAAGATGGATATAATGGAGATTAAACAGCATTGCCGTGAGGCAAATATAGATGTGGATCTGTTTGAATCGTCCATGCCTTTTGAGGCGTTCAAACTCAATTCGGATGGACTTATTCCATGTGTTACACAGCACTATAAGACCGGTGAAGTGCTCATGGTCGCTTATATGAACAAGGAGTCGTATGAGAAGACCATCAGAACAGGACGCATGACATACTGGAGCCGCAGCCGCAATGAGCTGTGGACCAAGGGTGATACATCCGGTCATTATCAGTTTGTCAAGTCTCTTACGATAGACTGTGACAAGGACACCATACTTGCCAAGGTGTCACAGATAGGAGCTGCGTGTCATACAGGCAGCCGTACTTGTTTCTTTACAGATCTGGTGAGAAAGGAGTACAATGATACCAATCCTATGAAGGTATTCGAGGAGGTATACAATACCATACGCGACAGAAAGGATCAGCCAGGAGATGATTCTTATACCAATTATCTGTTCGGCAAGGGTATTGACAAGATCCTGAAGAAGGTCGGTGAGGGAGCTACGGAGATAGTCATAGCTGCCAAGAATCCTGATTCAGAGGATATAAAATATGAAATATCTGACTTCCTTTATCATCTCATGTGTCTGATGGTAGAGAGAGGAATCAGCTGGAAAGATATTACAGAAGAACTGGCTGACAGAAGATAGAGTGGAGGATATTAGACAATGCAAAATTATGGCGTGAACGAACTGAGAAAAATGTTCCTGGAATTCATGGAGAGCAAGGGTCATCTTAGAATGAAGAGCTTTTCACTTATTCCACACAATGACAACAGCTTACTGCTGATCAATTCAGGTATGGCACCACTTAAGCCTTACTTTACAGGTCAGGAGGTACCACCTAGAAGACGTGTGACAACATGTCAGAAGTGTATCAGAACAGGAGATATCGAGAATGTAGGTAAGACAGCCCGTCATGGTACATTCTTTGAGATGCTGGGTAATTTCTCATTTGGCGATTATTTCAAGCATGAGGCTATATCATGGACATGGGAGTTCCTCACAGAGGTTGTAGGACTTGACAAGAACAGACTCTATCCATCGGTTTACCAGGATGACGATGAGGCATTTGATATATGGAATAAGGAGATCGGTGTCGATGCTGACCGTATATTCAGATTCGGCAAGGAGGACAACTTCTGGGAGCACGGAGCTGGTCCTTGTGGTCCTTGTTCAGAGGTTTACTATGACAGAGGCGAGAAGTATGGCTGCGGTAAGCCTGGCTGTACTGTAGGCTGTGACTGTGACAGATACATGGAGGTTTGGAACAACGTATTTACACAGTTCAACAATGACGGACACAACAACTACACAGAGCTTGAGCAGAAGAACATAGATACAGGTATGGGTCTTGAGAGACTCGCAGTTGTTGTTCAGGATGTTGATTCTATATTTGATGTTGATACGATCAAGGCTCTCCGCGACAAGGTATGTGAGATGGCAGGCGTGGAATATGAGACAGATCATGAGAAGGATGTATCGATCAGACTTATAACTGATCATATCCGTTCAGTTACATTCATGACATCAGATGGTATCGTTCCATCGAACGAGGGCCGTGGTTATGTTCTTAGACGTCTTCTCAGACGTGCTGCAAGACACGGAAGACTTCTCGGCATCAAGGGCAAGTTCCTGTCAGAGCTTGCAAAGACAGTTATCGAGGTGTCAGAGGATGCATATCCTGAGCTCAGTGAGAAGAAGGAATATATCTTCAATAAGATAGACAAGGAAGAGGAGAGCTTCAATAAGACCATAGATACAGGTCTTGCGATCCTCAAGGATTATATAGACGAGACTAAGGCTGCAGGTGAGAAGGTTCTCTCAGGTGACAAGGCATTCAAGCTTTATGACACCTATGGATTCCCTCTTGATCTCACAAAGGAGATCCTCGAGGAGGAGGGGATCGAGGTTGATGAGGACAGATTCACCGAGTGCATGAATATCCAGAAGGAGACTGCAAGAAAGGCCAGAAAGACCACAACATACATGGGTGCAGACGCAACCGTATATGAGCAGCTTCCTGTTGACATGACATCTGAGTTTGTCGGATATGACAAGCTGACATACAAGTCAACTATATCAGCCATCACAACAGAGGTTGGTGAGGGTGATGATAAGAAGTCAGTTCTTGCAGATACTGTATCTGAGGGAGCACAGGCTTCAGTTATAGTTCCTGAGACACCTTTCTACGCTACCATGGGTGGTCAGATCGGTGATAAGGGAATCATCAAGACAGAGAACGGTACATTCGTTGTTGAGGATACTGTCAAGGTTGTAGGCGGCAAGATCGCACATATCGGTTATGTTGAGTCAGGCGAACTCAATGTTGGTGATGAGGCAGAACTCACAGTTGATGCTGAGAACAGAGCACTCATATGTAACAACCATTCCGCAACACATCTTCTTCAGAGAGCACTCAAGATGGTTCTCGGAGATCATGTAGAGCAGGCAGGTTCACTCGTTGAGCCGGGAAGACTGAGATTTGACTTCTCACATGATCAGGCGATGACTAAGGAAGAGATCAAGAAGGTTGAGGATATTGTAAATGAGCAGATCCAGCTCGATATACCTGTATGCACGGATGTAATGTCTGTAGATGAGGCTAAGGAGACCGGAGCCATGGCTCTGTTTGGTGAGAAGTATGGTGAGAAGGTCCGTGTGGTATCAATGGGAGACTTCTCAAAGGAGCTCTGCGGTGGTACACATGTTGCCAGCACAGGAGCTATAAAAACATTCAAGATCATATCAGAGGCCGGTGTGGCCGCAGGTACAAGACGTATCGAGGCACTTACATCTGTCGGAGCACTTGATTACTACAGAAATGTAGAGCAGGAGCTCATTGATGCTGCAAAGGCAGCTAAGACTGATATCTATGGTGTGGCATCGAGAATAGAACAGCTTCTTGCAGAGGTTAAGGAACTTACGAATGAGAATAAGAAGCTCAAGGATAAGATGGCAAAGGAGGCAGCTGGAGACGTTCTTTCAAGTGCTATAGACAAGGACGGAATCAAGATTCTGACAGCGGCTATCCCGGATACAGATATGAATTCACTGAGAAACCTCGGAGATGACTTCAAGAGCAAGCTTGGTGACAGCGTTGTTGTTCTTGCATCTGCAAAGGATGGCAAGGTAAATCTCATTGCCATGGCTACAGACGGCGCAGTTGCTAAGGGAGCCCATGCCGGTAATATCATCAAGGCCGTGGCTGGCCTTGTAGGTGGTGGCGGCGGTGGTCGTCCTAACATGGCTCAGGCCGGTGGAAAGAATCCTGACGGAATCGAAGCAGCTCTTGCCCAGGCGGTTACAGAGGCTCAGAATCAGATAGCTTAAGGTTTCGTGACAGATATTTTATTAATTTGTCATTTTCCTGTTGACGATTAGGAATTTTATGTATATAATACATTTTGTGCTTAAAAATACCCAATCAGTTGTTATTTGGTAGCATAATTTTACAACTGGAGGGAGGTCAGGTGAGAGAATGTCAAGTGTAATAGTTAAAGAGAACGAAAACTTAGATAGCGCTCTTCGCAGATTTAAGAGAAATTGTGCGAAGGCTGGTATTCAGCAGGAGATTCGTAAGAGAGAGCATTACGAAAAGCCTAGTGTAAAGCGTAAGAAGAAGTCAGAGGCAGCTAGAAAGCGCAAGTACAAATAAATCATAGTATATATATTTGATTTTAAATTGATTTCTAAGAGTACCGAGTTTATTCGGTACTCTTTTTTTATGTGTATTCATATAATGTTCCAAAAGCGTTATGGTGGTATTCATGAAAGACAGAGCGAAAAAAGTTATAGCATTTGAACCTCCGTGCTGGTGTCCGGACTCGGCGGGAACGACCTCCAGACTCACCATGTTCAACAATGATGAGCTGGTGATAGAGAATTTCAGACATGTGATCTACTCTGACGACGAGTTAAGACCCGGAAAGGGATATTGAATATATATGGGAAAAGATTACAGATTGCTTACTACGCATCCTATGAAGTGAAAATATGCGGTTCGATAAACAGTGTAGATTGGCTGACAGTGTGACTGCATGAATATTAGAAGGGAAATAAGAGGTGTGTGCTATGTGAGCTGTGACAGCCGCGCAGCTCTGCGCCTGATGAATATATGCAGCCATAAAGGAATACGTACATGGTGCGAGAGGGATGTAAAGAAGAACAGAAAAAAGAACGGCAGTAAACAGAATGACAGTAAATGGAATGGCAAGGCAGAAAACTTCTGCATATACTCCGATGACAGAAAAAGACTTGAAGAGATAGCGGACAAATGTATGATAGATATCCGAATAGCTGAGAAGAAGACTCTGAGAACCGGTTTGCTGGGCAATAGGAAGAGGATCTCGATATTACTCGGAGTTTTATTATTTTTGCTGTTTGTATACTGGGAATCAGGGTATGTATGGTACATAGAAATTGACGGATGTGAGGATTATACAAGTGAGGAAATTGCAGATCTTATCGAGATGGAGTATCCGTGCTATGGACATAGAAAAAAGAGTATTGATCTGAGCGAACTGACAGACATGCTGACGGATAATCTTGGGGAGATATGTTGGGCATCCTGCAGCATCAGTGGGACAAAGCTTACAGTTGCGCTCAAGGAGTCCGTGGATGTATTTACAGTTCCGGAAGATGGCAGACCGTGTGATCTCGTGGCCACAATGGATTGTACGATCTATTCCCTTGTTGCATCGGCGGGGACGCCTGTTGCATCGGTTGGAGATGAAGTGAAAAAAGGGGATACTCTTATATCGGGAACAGTTAACATATACAATGATGACAGTGAGGTTGTGGATACGGTGTTTGTACCTGCTTCCGGAGAGATATATGGTCTTTGTGATGTAGAGTACAGAGATGTGGTTGAGAGTGAGCTCCAGGAAAAGGAGACTACAGACAGGAAGGTAAACAAAGTAGATATAAAAATTGGACGCCGGGTATTTACTCCGTATAAAACTGCTGCCTCCGACGGCTCATACGACCTTTCCGCCGAGGAAAAACGGCTGCATATCGGCGATATGTATTTTCCGTTATCCGTGAATATAGAGCGAAAAGTGTTCTATAAAGTAAATACACGTAAGCTTACGGATAAGGAGCAGAAAGACAGACTTAACCAGCATCTGCATGTTTATATTGGCAAAATGCAAGAAAAAGGGGTGCAAATTGTCCGAAAAAATGTTATTATTACTAATGAAAGCGGTGAGGCTTCGGCTGAAGGCGATATCAGTATCAGACTCCCGGTTGCTGTGCCGAGATATATTGACGTAAACAATACATCGGGGAGCGAAGAGGTGGAGCCTGACTGACAAATAATAATGACAGGGGATACAAGTATTGAGCGAATATTCAGAATCCGTAACTGTTGCATCAAACTATATACAGACTGTGTTTGGACAGTTTGATGCCAATATAAAAAAGATTGAGAAAGGATACAGTGTGTCAATGATACTTCGCGATGACAAGCTTAAGGTCAGCGGCTCCGAGGAAGGCGTGAAGAAGTCTATTCAGGTTATAGAACAGCTCTTCCAGATGGCAGACCGTGGCTCGTCCATCGATGAACAGAAGGTAGACTACACTATATCGATAGTCAATGAACACCCGCAGGAGGCTAAGGAGAGTCTTGCTGAGCTTGACAGGGACATAATCTGTCACACGATGAGCGGCAAGCCGATCAAACCGAAGACTGTCGGACAGAGAACATATGTCAATTCAATAGAAAAGTCCATGATAGTATTCGGAGTGGGCCCTGCCGGAACAGGAAAGACTTATCTTGCCATGGCAAAAGCCATAACGGCATTTAAGAATAATGAGGTTGGAAGGATCATACTTACAAGGCCGGCCATAGAGGCCGGTGAGAAACTGGGATTTCTTCCGGGTGACCTTCAGAGCAAGGTTGATCCTTATCTTAGGCCGCTCTATGATGCATTGTATGAGATAATGGGTGCTGATGCATTTATGAAGAATATGGAAAAGGGACTGATCGAGGTTGCTCCTCTTGCCTACATGAGAGGAAGAACTCTTGATAATGCGTATATTGTGCTGGATGAGGCCCAGAATACCACTCCTGCCCAGATGAAGATGTTCCTTACCAGAATAGGATTTGGCTCAAAGGCCATAATAACAGGAGACCTTTCACAGAAGGATCTTCCACACGACGCGCAGTCAGGTCTTGATGTTGCACTCAAGGTGTTAAAGGATATTGATGACATAAGCATTTGCCATCTGACGAGTCTTGATGTTGTGAGACATCCTTTGGTGCAGAAGATCGTAAATGCGTATGAGAAATATGAGGATAAGATGAGCAGACAGGCAAAGCCTAGAAAAACCACAACTGCTCAGAAAAACAGAGGAAAATAATATGTCAGTTAATATTGAGAATGAGTATGGAGATATTGATATTAAGAATTATGAGGATGTCATAACAAGTATCGTCCAGGCTTCGCTGGAATTCGTTGGGTGTCCATATCCCTGCGAGGTGAACGTGCTACTCACGGACAATGACTCCATACATGAAATCAATAACCAGCAGAGGAATATAGACAGGGCGACAGATGTTCTGTCATTTCCACTGATTGATTATACAATTCCTGGAAACTTTGATGGTCTCGAGGATAGCCGGTGTGACTACTTTGATCTTACTACAGATGAACTGCTATTGGGAGATATCGTTATATCTATTGATAAGGTGTATGAGCAGGCAACTGAGTACAATCACTCAAAGACGAGAGAGCTGGCTTTTCTTGTAGCCCACAGCATGCTCCATTTGTCAGGATATGACCATATGGAGGACGATGAGCGCAGGGTCATGGAAGAGATGCAGGAAAAAATACTTACAATGAAAGGATATACAAGAGACTATGAGGAGAATTAAGACGGGATTAGTTCTGGCAACCGCTCTTGTGATGGGATTATCACTTTTTGGATGCGGCTCGAAGAAAACGGAGGAGAATGTCACTACAACGGAGGCTAAGGCAGAGGTGGATGTATCACAGGCCGATATGATGAAGTCTGCCACAGCGGTTGATGAGACTTACCATGAGGGAGTATATAATGATCTTACAGGCGAGTGGAACACCGACAGAAAGGAAGAGTACGGAAGACCGATCGCTATAATGATCAATAATATTGAGAATGCGATTCCTCAGTCAGGCATAGGCCAGGCTGATGTTTTATATGAGTTTGTCGTTGAGGGCGGAATAACAAGAATGCTTGCAATATTCAACGACTATGACAATCTTGAGAAGGTCGGTTCGATCAGAAGCTGCAGACCTTACTATGTTACAACTGCCATGGAGTTTGATGCTATATACATGCATTATGGTCAGTCTCCACAGGGACAGGAGGAGCTTGACAGGACAGGAATAGATCATATAAGCGGACTTGGTGGAGAAGGATCTGTATCTTTCTACAGATCATCAGACCGCGAGGCTCCACACAATGTGTACACAAACAGCGATATGATCAAGGCTGGTCTTGATTATCTTGGATGCTCAACTACCCACAACAAGGGATACAAGAGCAAGTTTGAGTTCAATGAGGAAGATACGGTTCCTGAGGGCGAGTCTGTAAACAAGCTCACACTCAACATGTCAGTTTACACACAGCCTTGGTTTGAATATGATTCAAAGAATAAGGTATATAACAGATTCCAGTATGGTGACAAGCAGATCGATGACCTCACAGGAAAGCAGCTCACATTTAAGAATATCATCATACAGTTTGCTCACTACACCAGCATTGATGATCACGACAGACAGATGATCGATCTCGTTGGCACAGGAGACGGATACTATGTTTCAGATGGAAAGATCGTTCCTATCACATGGACAAAGTCAACCGATGACTCCGTGACAAAGTATTCAACAGCAGATGGAAAAGAACTTCAGCTCAATCCGGGCAAGACCTATGTCACAGTATTTGAGAGTGATAATAAGGCCGGAGTTGTATGGGAATAATACAGACATAAACCACATATATTAACAAAGACAGAAGATGGGATGGAATATCCTGTCTTCTGTTTTTTGTTATGAAGAGAAGGTGTGGTAATGTTTAAAAGAATTATGTATTTTTTTGTTATCATTATAGCGGTATTTGTGTTATCTTTTATAACTAGAGAGATCGTGGTGAGCACGGCGTGCAGATCCGGAGACAGTAAAAGTGTGTATAGAGAATTTGATGGTATGGATAGCGGGCATATATTACCCATATCAAATGAGAGTGAACCGGAGCTTTACGGAGGGCTCGTGATTGCTGCTGAGGGTGGAACACCACATGGCAATTTCTATGTGAGCACCTATAATGGACATGTGGCGGTGTACAACAGATTTGGCAGTCTTTGCAGGGAGACGACTCGTACAGTGGATTCATTGGACAAACGTATAAGAGAACTGATCCACAAGCATGTGTATTTCAATGATATAGATGACATGAACAGGTTTATTGACAGCCTGTAAAACGTATGATAAATGATTATGGGAAAGGTGTATCGGAATGATTTATGATATTATAGTTATCGGCGGTGGCCCGGCTGGGATGACAGCCGCAATAAAAGCAAAAGAGACAGCACCATCGGCTTCGGTAAAGCTTATAGATAAAAACAAAAAACTCGGAAAGAAGCTGTATGCGACGGGAAATGGCAAATGTAACATTGCAAATACGAAGCTTGATCTGTCATGCTATTCCAGTGCAAATGAATTTTTCCCATTTCAGTTCGTAACAACGGACAGTCATAATGATGTCATGGATTTTTTTGAAAGCCTTGGTGTTTCCAGCTATGATGATAATGGATATATATATCCTGCATCGCTGCAGGCATCTACCATAGTGTGGGCACTGACGGACAGGCTCAAAATTCTTGGTATAGAAAACAGCAACGCCGAAAACAAACTTTGTCTGCCGCTGCGTATTCTCCGGAATTGTTATTGCTGCGGCATCGGTTCTGCTGATAACGGCGATCGTGCGGCTGTTTTGAATTGCAGAAGATTGCTGCGGAAAGCTCCCCAAAAAAGGCAGCCGCTTATTCGGCTGCTTTTTATTTATCGGCAGCGAATTTTCGACACATAATATGTGCAGCCGTGCCCGTCTTACGTTATTGTAAGGCACGCTGAAAGCTGTTCGTAAGGTTTTTAATTTACAATAAGGGGTATAATCAGCAGCAAAGCGGACAGCGGGCGGAAACCCGCTGTCGGATCGGAGGCAAAAATGGAGTGTTTGAAGCTGGCGTGGCAAAGCGTTTGCGGAAAAAAGCGCAGCAGCGTTCTTATGAGCGTTATCCTTGCAATATCGTTTGCATTTGCGGTTATCACGCTGTCCGTTTCGGGAAGCATGATAAAAACAAACGATGTGTTCAGAAAAACGACCTACGGCGAGTGGCAGTTGATTCTGCCGGGCATCAATTCAAAGCTTAAGGGTGCAGCCGCAAACAGCGACTGGCTGGATGAACTCGGCGTCATGAATGTTTACGGAACAATCGGGGAGGACGGCGTCGGCACAGTGGACGAAACGCTGAAAAAACTCGGCCATATTACGGTTAACGAAGGCAGATTTCCCGAAAGTGACGGCGAAATCGCGATGGAAGCGGATCTTTTGAGCAAACTCGGCATCGATTACACCCTTGGGCAGGATGTCACGCTCTCCGTCAGCATTGCGGCGCGGGAAAACTCCGCATTGGGAACATCGCACCCCGTCAACGTTGTCGGAACATATCAGCTTGTCGGCATTATTAAAGAATACACGGATGTTTGGACTTGGGCAACGAAGCCCGTTTGCGAACTTGACGGCACAAGTTCACGCGCCGAAAGCGGAATTTCCGCAACCCTTTGCAGCGCACTCCTGACGGAAAATGCGTGTGCAGAAATTGTGCGGCAGGCGCAATTGCAGGCGGAGGCCTTTAATAATGCAGAGAAGGAGCAGGGTTCCGATCTGCGAATAAAGCTTTGCGATGCACCGACAAGCAATTTTTTCTGCACCGGGTTCGATACGGACAAAACAAACTTTATTGCAAGAGTGTATCAGACCGTGGGCAGCGTGCCGCTTGCATTCAATGCAACAAAGTATGCGCAGCAGGAGACTCAAACATACAACATTTTCTTTACGGCATTGATTTTTGCCGTCACGCTGCTTGCGGTTGTCTGCGTCAACATAATGCAGATGCAAAAACAGATAAGACAGATTGCGCTTTTCCGCAGCATCGGCGTAACAAAACGGCAGCTCCGGCAAATGCAGATTTTTGAAATGCTGTTCATCTGCATTCCGTCGGTTGCCCTCGGCATTTTGCTCGGCGCGGGCGGCACATGGCTGCTGCTTCGCACGGCGCTGTTCAAAAACGGCGCGGAAATTCTTGTTGATATCCCTTTCAAACAAGTGGGGCTCGCCGTGCTTTGCTGGCTGTTCGGAATCATTCTGATGCGGCTGATCGTTTTTCAAACCGCTCTGCATCAGCCGCTGACGGGCAGGCTGCATGTTGCACGGAAAAAAGCGCGCCGCATTGCGGCGGCAAAGCGTGTGCTGACCGTTGCGCTCGCTTCCCTGTTCTGTGCGGCAGTGTTTTTCATGGCGGCGGAATCCGCATCGCCTTTGAGCAATAAACATGAAACGGAACGGTTCCCCGCATATCAAATCTATTGCAGCAGCGATTTTGACTACGAAAACGATGTGATGCATGAACACCTGATTCCCGAAAAGGCAGTTGAGCAGATGCGCACAATTCAAGGCATGGTGCGGGTCGATCCGTACATACTTATGAAAGTTGAGCTGAATTATGCGGGTTCGGAATCCTCCCCTGCGTTTGCCGCTTCGCGGGCGTCGGACAAAGCGGAGCTTCGCGACGGATACTATTATGTGCCGTATGATGACGGCATACACTCAAATCTGTACGCATACCCCGAATTCATAACGGACAGGCTTCTTGCACGCAATGATGTTGAACTTGACCTTTCGGCATTCGACAGGCAGGCTTATGAGCGGGGTGAACAGGTTCTGCTTTTTGCGGTGCGCGGTTCGGACGGAAATATCATGATTAACTATGGAATGTATGACGATGAACTGCGCGAAACATACGGGAATATTGACAGTATCGGAATAAAGCCGGGCGACAAAATCGAACTTTCGTTTTACGGAGCGGCGCAAAAAAACTATATAGGGGACGAAAGCGAACATTCGCTCAAAACTTTTTCCTATACGGTCGGCGGAATCGTTTATTGTTCCGATATTTCAACATCCGTTACCGAAATTGAGGCCTACGGAGCAAGAACTTTCAACATTGCCGCTTCAACCGCATTGATTAAAAATGCCTTTGCGGAGCTGACGGATGAATTCCGCGATTACATCGTTGACGGCAGTTATGTAATGAACGGGGATTTTGCTTACACGGGCGCATTTTGCTATGCGGATATCCGCTCCGGATACGCTGCAACGGACTATGTGCTTGCGAAAAAGGCGGCGGACCTCGGAGTGCGAATGTCCAACCGCCGCGAGTCGCTTGCGGCGAATCTGCAAACAAGCATTCAGCAGATAACGCTGATTCTGTCCGTCGGCGGATGCATTGCGGTCATAATGCTGATGCTGCTTATGAACGCGCTCACGCTGGAGGCAAGGGAGCAAATGCGAAACGTCGGAATATTGCGCGCAATCGGCATGTCGAGCAGGCAGGCAGTCGGAAAATTTGCAGGCACGGCATTAATAAACGGCTTGATTGCCGCAGCGGTGGGCTGGGTCGTGTATGCGGGTTATGCAGTGCTTTCGGCGCGGAGGCTCGTGCAGCAATTCCCGGAAGCGTATAACAGCCTGAATTCCGCACTTGCGTCAAAACTGTACGGACTGCAGCGGTTTGGTGCAACCGTTTGGACAATGCTCGGGCTGAGCTTTGCCTGCGCCGCCGTTATCGTGCTGATAAGCCTTGCGGCAAAGGGAAGACTGCTTTGCGGAAGTCCGATTGAAAAACTGAACGAAAACAGAGATTGATTTCGGTTTGGTTCCGCTGTGTTCGGAGCAGTGAAATGCGGACGGAAGCGCGAACGACAAACGGACAAACATAAACCCGCTCCCGGGGACAGCTAACCTCGGGAACGGGTTTTTGTGTTGAAAAAATTTGTTCGGAACGTCAGGCGCAATTATTTCGCATACTCCGTTGCACGGGTTTCTCGAATAACATTGACCTTGATCTGTCCGGGATATTCAAGCTCGGATTCAATGCGCTTGACGATGTCTTTTGCGATAACAACAATGTCCGTATCCGAAACGGTGTCGGACTTGACCATGATGCGGACTTCGCGGCCCGCCTGAATCGCAAAGCTCTTGTCAACGCCGTCAAAGGAATTGGCAATTTCCTCAAGCTTTTCAAGACGCTTGATGTAATTTTCAAGGGTTTCACGCCTTGCGCCCGGCCTTGCTGCGGAAATTGCATCCGCCGCCTGAACGAGAACGGCTTCAACCGTTCCGGGTTCAACATCGCCGTGGTGTGCAAGAATGCAGTGAACAACTTGGTTGTTTTCACGATATTTCTTTGCAAGATCCGCGCCGATTTGGTTATGCGTGCCTTCAACCTCGTGGTCAACCGCCTTGCCGATGTCGTGCAGCAGACCTGCACGCTTCGCAAGCTGAACGTTAACGCCGAGTTCCGTTGCCATAAGTCCGGCAAGATGCGAAACTTCGATTGAATGCTTGAGAACATTCTGACCGTAGCTGGTGCGGTAGCGCAATCTGCCGAGCAAACGAACAAGCTCATGATGCAAACCGTGAACGCCGGATTCGAAAACGGCCTGTTCGCCCGCTTCGCGGATTTGGGTTTCGACCTCTTTGCGTGCCTTTTCGACCATTTCCTCGATCCGTGCGGGATGAATGCGCCCGTCAAGGATGAGCTTTTCGAGTGCAATTCGCGCAACTTCGCGGCGCATGGGGTCAAAGCCGGAAAGGATGACCGCTTCGGGCGTGTCGTCAATGATGAGATCAACGCCGGTTGCGGTTTCGAGTGTGCGGATGTTGCGTCCTTCCCTGCCGATGATGCGGCCTTTCATTTCATCGTTGGGCAGAGCCACAACGGAAACGGTGGATTCCGCAACATGATCCGCTGCGCAGCGCTGAATCGCCATTGAAATGATGTTCACGGCGCGCCTGTCGGCTTCGGCCTTTGCTTTGGATTCAATGTCGCGAATAATGAGCGCAGCCTCGTGCCTTGCTTCTTTTTCAACGTTGTTGAGAAGCACGTCCTTCGCCTCGTCCTGCGTCATGCCCGCAACGCGCTCAAGTTCCTGCTGCTGTGCATCATAAAGCTTGCTGACGGAAGCTTCTTTTGCATCGATCGCCTTGATGCGCTTTGCAAGCTGCTGTTCGCGCTGCTCAAGGGCATCCTGCTTTTTGTCGAAACTTTCCTCCTTTTGCTGAAGTCTGCGCTCCGCGCGCTGCAATTCGCTCCGCCTTTCTTTGCTTTCCCTCTCATTCTCGGTCTTAAGGCGGTAGACTTCTTCTTTCGCTTCGAGAATGGTCTCTTTTTTCAGTGTTTCGGCGCGCTTCTGTGCGTCGGTGATCATTTTTTTGACCATCTCGTCCGCCTTGGCGACCTTGGATTCTGCATTGTTCTTGTCATATATATTTTTTACGAATACTCCGCCGCCTGCGCCGAAAATGGCAGCAGCGACCGGAAGAATTATATATAAAGCATCAAAAGCCACAGAATTTCACCTCCGATTTATGTTAATGTGTCGCAGCGGTGCCGAGAATACGGCAGCATATAGACACTCCATCCTATTATACAAGTGCATTAAACCGATGTCAAGTGTACAAAAACGCGTACAGCATAAAAACGAAATAATATCCGGTATATCCGTTCCGCAAACGGCAGTTACGCACTTTCGCTATAATGAAGGAAGTGATTCTTTGCAGAATATCGGAGGAACAGAAAAATGCATAAAAACGGAAAAACGGAACATCGCGGCGGGAGGCAATACGGCTATGTTCGCGTTTCAGGCAGGGAACAGAACGAAGCGCGGCAGCTTGCGGCAATGCGCAATGCGGGAATTCGGGCGGAATATATATTTGCGGACAAGCAGAGCGGAAGGGATTTTGACCGCCCGCAATACAAAAAGCTGCTGCACAGGCTTCGCCGCGGGGACACGCTCTTTGTGCAGTCCATCGACAGGCTCGGCAGAAACTATCGGGAGATAATTGAACAGTGGCAATACCTGACTTCCGAAAAGGGTGTGGATATTGTTGTGCTTGACATGCCGCTGTTGGATACCCGCCGCCGCGATGCAAAAAAAGCACGAGACAATAAAATATATTTGAAAAAAATGGGAGACTGTGTGCAAATGCACTTGACATGCATCTTTTCAGAGAGTATAATTGCTTTCGCAAAGAAGATTTAAGAACTTATCGATGATAGCTAAAACAATTTCAGTTAAATTGTGATTTTGCAGAAAAGCCCCACCATCGAACACAATTAAAAGGATCGTTGCTTCTTGCGAGCAACACTTAGGAGTTTATTTATTCGTTTGCTTGCGGAAAGCAAGCTGATTTGTTGGCAGCCTACTTCCTTAACATTTTTTCGATATAATCGCCCGCGGCAAATGTCCGCTCGGGTGTTATATGCTCTTGAGAAGGAGCAAAAACTACCAAGTCCATATCAGTCAGGAGGAACATGACAAATGAAGACAAAGTTCAGAGTGTTTACCGCTTTGCTGCTTGCACTTATGGTGCTTGTTTCGGTGCTGCCCTTGCAGGCTGCTGCCGAAATCGGACAGAGCGGGACTGCGACCCGTGCGGAGGCGGAAAACACTGCCGAAGCCGCACTTTCGGTAAAGCCCATGCTTACCCCTTCTTACACTCCGTCGGCGTCCTATCGCAGCGGCAAGTATTATACTCAGCTCTGCAATGTTTCGCTTACGGGCAACCAGCGCACCGACCTTGTGAATGTTGCGCGCAGCCAGGTGGGCTACCATGAGGGAGACAACGAGAGTCATCTTTACGGCGGGGCGTCCGGGTCAAGCAA
>ENA-OPDF01001264-OPDF01001264.1-human-gut-metagenome-genome-assembly--contig:-NODE-1264-length-15280-cov-7.249589_pt1 | contig 15280 bp, 12 predicted proteins | sample MGYA00241575_ERZ501501 | MGnify/ENA primary metagenome ERZ501501 (study PRJEB25962, sample SAMEA1972229) | human gut metagenome | biome: human gut; feature: human-associated habitat; material: faeces... | reverse complement strand
GGAAGGCCGCCCGCCGCGCTCCGCAGTTCAGCAAGCGTTAACAGCTCTTCTTACAAGCACCCGCTTCGGCGGGTGCTTGTTTTTTGCCCTCAGGCGGGAAAAAAGGTCTTGACATGGATGGTTTATCCATGATAAACTCACAGCAGGAAACGGTTTATCCAAAATAAACCGAAAGGAGACCGCCGATGGACGAAAGAAAAATGGGCACGGTGCAGACGCAGTTTGCTGAGCTTATATGGAGGCATGAGCCGATCGGCTCCGGCGAGCTGGTGAAGCTGTGCGAGAGGGAATGGGGCTGGAAGAAGCCGACGACCTATACCGTGCTGCGCAAGCTCTGCGAGCGGGGCATTTTTCAAAATGAAAACAGCGTGGTCACCGCGCGGATCACACGGGAGGAATACTACACCGCACAGGGCGAACGGCTGGTGGAGGATGCCTTTGACGGCTCGCTGCCCGCCTTTGTCGCGGCCTTCACCGCGCGCAAGGCGCTTTCGGCGGAGGAGGTCGCCGCGCTGCGGGAGATGATCGACGCATACGGAAAGGAGTCGTGAGCGTATGAGCGTTATTTTTCTCAAGCTCCTCAATCTGAGCATTTCGGCGAGCTGGCTGGTGCTGGTCGTGCTGGTGCTGCGCCTCGTGCTTAAAAGGGCCCCGAAGTGGGTGAACGTCCTGCTCTGGGGCATGGTCGCGCTGCGCTTGATGCTGCCGTTCTCCATCGAGAGCGCGCTGAGCCTGATCCCGAGCGCGGAGACGGTCAGTCCCGAGGTCGTGCAGTTCGACCCCGCACCGACTATCACGAGCAGCGTGGAGTTCATCGACAACGCGGTGAACCCTTCGCTGAGCGAGAGCTTTGCCGCCGCGCCGTCGGCAAGCGCCAACCCGCTCTATGTGTGGACGTATCTCGCGGGATGGGTGTGGCTCATCGGCCTCGCGGCGATGCTTGCTTACGCACTCGTGAGTTACCTGCGGCTGCGGCGGCGCGTGAGCGCCTCCATTCCGCTGCGGGAGAATATTTATGTTTGCGACGAGGTCCCCTCGCCGTTCATCCTCGGCATTGTGCACCCGCGCATCTATCTGCCCTCCGCGCTGGACGAGGCGCAGCGGGGGGGTGTGCTCTCGCATGAGCGCGCGCACCTCGCGCGGCGTGACCACTGGTGGAAGCCGCTGGGCTTTGCCCTGCTGGCGGTCTACTGGTTCAACCCGCTGCTGTGGCTTGCCTCTGCCGCGACATCGAGCTGGCCTGCGACGAGCGCGTGCTGTGCGGCATGGACGCGGGGCAGGTCAAGGACTATTCGAGCGCGCTGCTTGCGTGCAGCGTGCCGCGGCGTATGCTTGCCGCCTGTCCGCTCGCCTTCGGCGAGGTGGGCGTGGGCGCGCGCGTGAAGAACGCGCTGCGCTACAAAAAGCCCGCGTTCTGGGTGGTCGCGGCGTCGGTCGCCGTGTGCGTCGTTGTGGCGGTGTGCTTTCTGACGAATCCGCCTACGGATACCGATGCCGCCGGACTGGTCGGTTTCCGCCGGGAACAGGTCACTTATGCCGATGTAACGGACGAAAGCGGCGCGCAGCCATCCAGCGTCCAGTTGACGGCGGAGGAAACAGACGCCGTCTATGCTCTGCTCGACACCCTGCAATACAAACGCCTTGGTGCCGCGTCAGCAATGCAGGACTGCTATGCAAGGCTCTATTTTATCAGCGCCGCGGGCGAACGCTGCGAGGTCATGCTCTCTGAGCGTGAAATGCTGGTCAACCCCATTACTGACGGCAAGACAGCGCGGCTCTATGAGCTGCGTTCCGGAAGCACGGAGTTGAGAGACTATCTGTTTGGATGTATTGGCGCAAGCGAGCCGGCAGAGGAGGAAATGAAAACCATGACCGAGCCGACGCTGTCGCTGACGCTCACCGTTCCCGCTGCATGGGAGGATATTGCAGAGCTCTCCGCCTACGACAAGGGGACTGCCTATCTGGGATATGGGATCATGCTGTTCCATCTGTCGGAAAAGAACGCGCTTGCGGCGTATCCCGACGGGGGAATGGGCAGCGTATGGTGGCTGGTCGCTATGAGCTGGGATAATTTCAAGGAATGGAGGGGCTATGACGCACTGCCTGTCCCCGAGATTCTCGGCATCGCCGAGTATGTCCTCGGAGCCGATGATGAGTATGTGTATCTGCTGGTGTTGCCGTCCGATGTGCAGTTCCTGGAAAACGATCCTGTCAGCCAGCGCCAATACGAGGCACTGCAAAGCGACTCACAAGGCGTACTCACGCGATTTTTGAAGGACAACGGAATCCACATAAATGACATGTGCCCTGCCTCCTCCGTGTTTTCGCCCCCTGCGCGCGGCGATGCATTCACTCCGCCGGACGCGGTGCGCAGCGGCACTGTGAGCGATACATCGTATGATAAAATTCTTACCGGCGCCGGTGAGGGCGAAGAACAGCGCACGTCCGAAAATGACGCAGAGCATACCGCGTATTCTGTTAAGACCCATGCAATGACCGCCGAGGAGCGAAGCGCACTTGACGCGCAGACCGAGCCTGCCCCCGCCGCGGGGACTGCCTTTCTGCCCCGAAGCAGCAGAGACGGCGCAAGCGGAAATGTCTGCGCACCGTTTACCGCAAAGGCAGCGGACGTGGCGTTTGTCCTCTACAGCGCACCCGGCGCGACGGATTACAATGTGCGGCTTTGTGCGGGAGAGCCCGGTGCGGGCAAGTGGGCGTCGAATGCCGTGACCGTCAAGGTAAACGACGGCGTTCGTTTTTCCGGGCTGACCGTGGGGCAGGCGTACTACATGGAGGTCAGCTCCGACACGCTTTCTACCGCCGGATGTACGGCGCTTTATAAGTGCGCGACCACACCGCCCCCTGCGCGCAGCGGTACGGTGAGCTTCACCGGCTACGCCGCCTACGACGCGCTGCTCGCCGAGATCAGCGGCCTGCGGCGCTCCGGCGCGAGCGACGTGCAGACCGATTTCAGCCATGATCTCCTGTCCGCGAACGACTACTACCAGACACCCGGCTGGCTGCTGCGCGACCTTGACGGCGACGGCACGAGCGAGCTGCTGCTCGGCGCGGACTGGGGCGACGGCTACGGCGTGATCTTCAATATTTACCGCCTCGACGGCGCAAAGGCCGTCCGCGTGGTGGACGGCTGGAGCCGCAGCCGCTGGTATCTCTGCACCGACGGCAGTCTGGCCAACGAAGGCAGCAGCAGTGCATTTGAAAGCAGTTACTCTTACTACCGCTATACCAGCGGAGAGTTACAGCATCTGGAAACGTTGCTGTATCTGGATGGCGGTTCCGGCGGCTCACCGTGGCGCTACTCCGCCACAGCGGATCACTATGTCAGCAGTGGTGACTTTCGCTCTGTCACCGAGGCCGAAGCAACTGCCGTGAGGGACAAATACACCCACGAAACGCTGATTCTTACGCCATTTGTGGTATGAGGATAGATAGTGTGGACTGTGGCGCAAGGTTGCAGTTCGCCAGTCCCTCCGGATATTACAGCCTCTGACCCACTTTTGACCCAGAACGGAATTGGAACGGGCAGGTCTGGACGGAAACAATGGAAAATCCGCCGAGCGAACGGCGGCAAAAAGCACAAATCGGAGCCGAAACGACTCCGATTTGTGCGTGAGGCAACCTCATAACCCGGAGGTCGTAGGTTCGAGTCCTGCCTCCGCTGCCATCTGAACGCGGCCCGTGTTTCGAACTTTTTTATCGAAACACGGGCCGCTTCGTATTCGGAAAGCCTTGATTTATCATGGCTTTCCGTTTTTGCGTATTCTTGAGTACTTTTCTTGAAAGGCCAAAATCGAAAAGAAGATTTCGCTATCCACCCCCGCTATTTGAACACGTCTTTTCGATATAATCGTTGGTATATGCAGCCTCAAACGCCTGCGGTGTCTTATATTTTAGTGTCGCATGTGGGCGGACTTCATTGTAGAAGCAAATGTACTCGTCTACGCTTTGCCGGAAATGCCGTTCAGATGTATATTCTCTGCGGTAGGCTTCTTCCTTTTTGAAGGTCGCAAAGAAAGCTTCCGCCACAGCGTTGTCATGAGGACGGGCAGTTGCGGAAAAGGATTGTTTGACACCAAACTGTTGCAGTAGTTTGGAAAATGCATCAGAAATATACTGTCCACCTCGATCACTATGAAAAGTCAAATTTTTCGGCATTCCGCGTTCAGCATAGGCAGCACGAAATGTTGTTGTCACGAGCCGTGTACTTGCAGAACGAGAGATGCGGTGAGCGATGACTTTGCGGGAAAATAAATCAATAATGACGCAAAGATAGAGCCAAGATCCTTTGATTTTAAAATATGTGATGTCACTTACCCAAATATGATTTGGATGATCAACACGAAACTCACGATTAAGGAGGTCTTGCTTTTTGCGCTGCTGTGCTTTATAAAGCTTCTTTGCATCCGTGCGAACACTATGCAGGCCAAGCTCTTGCATAATGGCTGATATGTGTTTTTTGCTGACATGCAGACCATTTGAGATCAAGATTGTGCGAATCTTTTCCGCACCGTAACGCTGCTCGCTGTCATCAAAGATTTGCTTGACTTTCAATGCAAGCTGTGCTTGTTCGCTTTCATATTTACTGCGGTCAGCACGACGGAAAATATGATTATAAAATGTGCCTCTGGCAACATCCAATGCCTCGCACAACTCATGAACGCTGTAAACCTTCGTAAATTCAGTATGGAGATGTTCCAAAGTCGCTATCCTATCCTGCAATGGGACTTTGGAAAGATATCCCGATAGCTGAATGATCTCAAGCTTGTGTTCCGCTTTTTGAAGACGCCTTGTGATGGAATCGAATTCTTTCGGCGTGTAAGTGTGCGTTGCGGTTTGGATGGAACAGTATTCCCGCCGCCAATGATATAGCGTACTCTGAGATATGTGCAGTTCTTGACATAGGGATTGAATGGATTCACCCTTCTCATAGCGCCGAATTGCTTTGACTTTGAATTCATCTGGATATTTTTTGGGCATGACCTCATCTCCTTTTGCAAGATAAGGACATTATAAACCACACGGTGACATTTAACATAAAGTAAAAACAGCAGTTGTATAAAAACAGATTTCATGGTAAAATTCAACAAAACAGAGGGCGTAAAATAAAGACAAGGAGGATTTCCAATGAAGTTGCAAGAAGTGATACTGAGAAATTATAGAGGCTTTCGCATTTCTCTCCAATACATAATTGCAGCCAGAGAATATGAAAAAAAACTGAAATGGTGAATTCTGTGTTCTGATCGTTGTGAAGGATTAAATGTAAACCGTTGGCAAGGGTGGGCAACTATGACCAATTTGAAAGAGCAATTCTATCAAACGAAAAATATCGAGTTTCTCAAGAAAACACTGGGAAGAGAACTTTGGGTCCAGGTGTCGGGAAGCAAAGATATAAATGGGGCTTCTGCCGCGTTTTGGGCAGCTTTAATGCCTGTAGAGAATATCGACGAAGCTTACAGAGATTATTCTTGGAACAGTTATATAGGAACACAATGCCCCGGCTTTATAGAATACGGGGACAAAATAACATATGAGGCAAATCCCCTGAATTTTGATTCATGCTTGAATATAGTGCAGTATAGGGAATTCTATGGAATCAAGCCAAATTATGTCGAGATTTCAGAAGAATTTCGCTTGCTGAACAATTTATATCATGACATAAATACAAATATTTTTTATGAAATTGAAGAAAACGGAGAATGCACCGAAGTTGCTAAAATTATAAACAATGACTGCGCATATATAAAACTTAAAAGCTTGATGAAATTTGCTGCAGCGAAACAAATGGCGCTTCTACTATTCTTTGATATTCGTGTTAAGATTTCCGGCTCACTACAGAAAAACGGACTCAAAGAGTTCTCTACTACTGTAAATGAAGACGGATTGTTTTTTGGACTATGGGGAGGTGAACAGAGACTACTTGAAACATATTCTTACAGTATTTTGATGGGGAAAAGAATTTTGCTTCCCAAACCTGTTGAGGAGTGCGGATACGAACCATATTCTCGCAATGAAGAAAACGAGTATCCTGAATATATTATTGGAATAGATGAGTATGGAGAGCCAAGAAGTTATACATCAAACCCTGCGAAGTTATCAAATTATTTTGGAGCAAATCCCGGTGCTCCCCATTATTTAACGCCAGTCTTTTTCAAGAAAGAGGTGTTGCAAAGATATCTATCTCGGCCTAATATTTTTAGTGTAGAGGCAGGTTACCTTCGTTGCCAATCCTTGTGGGGAATCGAAATTGACAATGAACACAAAGACATGGTATCGGTATATCTGGGAGATCTTGGGAGGGATTTGCCAGTTCAGGAACACTCACATTGGAAACAGTATAATATTGCGACAGATGCAAGACTCAGTACAAATGCGGTGAAAAGAGATTTTTTATGTGCCTTTACGCAACCGGAAATTTCTGATTTAAAGTTCAAATCGAATTTTAAGCAGTTTGTAAATACTTGGAGAGAACAGTATCAATGGGATTTATTCCTCCCCCTTTCTCAGAATGATGAGTACAATTTTAAAACTTTACATCTCCCGATAACAGATGGGCAAGAAGAATTTGACCATTTGGTTTTATCCTTGGTGAAAACAATGATTGACTCACTAAACGAAAAAGAAATTGTTAAACAATTCAAAAATCCAACCGATCTCAAAGGAGGAATTAGTAAGTTAGAATACTGGCTTTCCGAGTTAAACTTTCCTGATTACCAGCAACAAATTAAGTTCTTGCGCAATCTACAAGAACTTCGGTCAACAGGAACCGGACATCGAAAAGGAAAGGGACATGAGAAAGCTGCCGGAGTTTTTGGACTGAATACCGACAATTATGTTGATGTATTTGACAGAATCTTACTGCAAGCCAATGCATTTATCCTCTTTTTAGCTAAAAATTTCTTGAAGGATTGGACCGTTACCCTTTCTTGAGAGTGATATTGCCCAAAGCGGTCGAAGAAAAATATCCGAATTGAAGCCGCCTGACAGAGGGAATCCCTGTAATCTCAACGGTTCATGTTCATAGGTACACAATGTGACCTATGGGGCAGACCGGACGGTACAGGGCACGAAAAAATAAGTCGAGGGAATTTCCCTCGACTTACTTTTTCTTTGATCCCAAGTTTATTTGAGCGATACATTTCAATTGGATGCGCAGACTTGATACGGGATATAACATTAGATGAAATTTCAGCCCCCTGCCTTTTCATTGGCAGAGGGCCGTTTTTTCGCTTAACAATTATTGAGCATCCCTTAATTGCTCTACAACGCTGCATTTCGCTGCGTTGTCATACATCATGCAAGGAATCAGCCACCCCAGTAGAAGAAATACCGGAATTGTCAGCAGGACAGGCAGAATGGTGAACCGATACTCGAAGAACCAGAACATACTGCCCAGCATTTTTCCCACAAGAGGTCCCACCGCCAGCGACAGAATAAAAGCCACCGCTACGGAGGACATTGCGTAAAACAATCCCTCGTAGATCAGCATGGTTTTGAGCTGCCGGTTCGTCATTCCTACAGCCTGAAGCACAGCAAATTCACGGCGGCGGGAAAGAATACCGGTCATCATGGCGTTGAAGAAATTTAAGAGTCCCACCAGCCCGATGATAGCACAGAGGATACCACCTACCAGAAGGAACATCTGCCGGAACTGAGCAAACTCAGAGCGAGCCGTGGCCTTGCTTTCATACATCAAGGGTGAAAACTCACCGGCAGTGAGCTTCGATAGATATTGCTCTGCTTCGGCCTCGTCAACTTCGTCCGCTGTGTCGAACAGGTAGAGCATCGGAATGGCTGCACCACCGCTGTCCCTCTGTGCGGTATCCACAGACAAAACTGCGTCATATCCAATACCACCATAACGATAACTCATGGAATTCGGAAGTTCTACCAAGGCGCAGACCGTGTACTCTACATCTCTGGCTCCATACAATTTTGCCTGAAGGTACTCCTCCGGTGTATCTTCGGTGCGGAGTTCCCCGGTGCGGCTGTCGATATATTTCACATCGTCCGCATAGGTGGCGGTGATCGTGTCTCCCACCTTGGGGTAGTATTCAGGATTGGGCAGATTACCGTAGTCATCTAAGGAAACCGCAATGGCAATAGCGTTATTGTTTGGCTCCAGCATAGGAGAAATATCTCCGTCGAACACTTGCAGCTTGTCAAACAGGCTGTTATCCAGAGCCTCGATTCTGGTATCTCCCATCACCATATCGCCCCGGTGCTCCATGCGGCTCATATGGCTGTCCAACTGCTCAGCACTTTCGTACCTTGCATAGTCCTGCCGCAGAGCATCCTCCGTCATCCAAAGATATACGGGTTTTCGCACAGCATATCCCGTGCCGGAAAGACTGGACTTTGTGTTTGCTGCGATCTCTTCGATCTGTTCCGGCGTGATGAATTCATCTGCCGGGTTGTAACGGAAATAGTCGGGCGTGCTGACGATAAAATCGGCGCAGGTCATGAAGGATACATACTTCTCCATGCTGAAGCCGCCCACAAAGGCACACAGTGCATTGAACAGCGTCACCGACAGTGCCAGAGACACCACCACCAGCACCGTCTTTTTTTTGTTTCGTCCCAGATTGGCAAAGGCCATCTGATGGAGCTTCGCTCCCCGGGTGCTGCGCTGTTTTTTCTTGGTCTGCATCGCATCTGTATATTTGGTAGCCTCCACCGGAGAAACCCTGGCTGCCATTTTCCCGGGCTTGGAGCAGGACAAAAGCACCGTCAGCAGGGCAAACAGCACGGAGCCAACAAAGATCACAGGCGAAGTGCTGATGGTGGTGATGCCCGCATCCAACTGGGTGGAGCGCAAGACAACAGGCACCAGAACAGCGCCAATGCCATAGCCCAACAGCAGCCCCGCCGGAATGCCGATCAGACAAAGCAGAAGTGCCTGCTGGCGAATGATGCGTTTGAGCTGCCGGGGCGTTGTGCCAATGGTTTTCAGAAGCCCGTAAAACCGGATATCCCCCGCAACAGAGATCTGGAAAATGTTATAGATGATAAGATACCCGGTGAAAATCACCAGCAGCAAAAAAGCTGCTATGGCGATCACAAGTTCCGGATCGAGATGCGACTCCAGCTGGGATGAGGTATATCCCCAGTTGACGCCGATCCGGACGCTGTTGGGATCGGTATAGCTGTCCCATGTGTAGCCAAGATCGGTATCCACCTGCTCCATCTGCCCTTGAATGTTTGTACTGGAAGCCATCATGACATTCAGGTCAGTGCGGAAGGGCTGTAAACCTGTTTTCACTGCCTGCGCTTCGATATCATCTGCGTAATCACGGCTGATGTTGATGTAATGAACAGGCATTAGTTCATCATAGTCCCAATAGCCCACCAGCGTAAAGGTATCTGTTACAGTAAAGGCGGTTTGATCCTTGTCCGTGATGGAATAGGAAACCGTGACCTCTGCGCCCAGTTCCGGCGTCACGCCAAGCAGCTGCAACGCTGCCGTATCCATGGCTACCTCTTTGCCGCTTTCGGGCATCCGTCCGGTAGTAGGGGTGGCATAGCTCCATTTGGTGCAGTTGGCATCCATGTAGCTGATCTCTGCCGGCGTTTTGGAAAAGACACCATCCGCAGTGATGCCGATCACCTTCCGTGCCCCCGCAGACTTTACCTTCGGGTGGGCGGCGATACGTTCCGCCTGCTCGGGGGAAACATCCTTAAAGGTGCCGTGTGCATAGCCGCCTACCTGCCGAAACTGGTAGGTTTCATAGCTGGCGTTCAACGACAAGACAATGGTGAACATGGACGTAAATAGCAGCGTTGTCAGCGCAATGGCAAAAATGGCGATCAGATTGCGGCGACGGTTCGCATAAAGAGATTTTAAGCTGAGCTTTCGAATACATTTTCTGTTTTTGACATTCATCGTAGCCACCTCCCGTTAGTTCTGGGAGACGATCCGACCATCTTCGATACGGATAATGCGGTCTGCCATCTGCGCAATTTCTTCGTTGTGAGTGATCATTACGATTGTCTGGGCGAACTTTTGACTGGTGACTTTCAAAAGGCTCAATACATCCTGGCTGGTTTTGGAATCCAGATTGCCGGTGGGTTCATCTGCCAGAATGATAGCGGGTGCTGCCGCCAGCGCACGGGCAATGGCTACTCGCTGCTGTTGACCGCCTGAGAGCTGATTGGGCAGCGCATCCAGACGGTCATCTAGCCCAAGGGTCTGTACAATCTGCTGTACGAAATCCTTATTGACCTTGCCACCGTCCAGCTCAATGGGTAGAACAATATTTTCATACACATTCAGCACCGGAACAAGATTATATGCTTGGAACACAAAGCCGATTTTCCTGCGGCGGAAGATGGTCAGCGCTTCCTCCTTCAGGGAGAAAATATCCTGTCCGTCCACCATGACCGTGCCGCTTGTAGGGCGATCCAGCCCGCCCAGCATGTGCAGCAGCGTGGATTTGCCGGAGCCGGATGTGCCGACAATTGCAACAAATTCGCCCTTCTTTACACTTAAATCAACTCCATCCAACGCATGAACTGCGTTATTGCCGGAGCCATAAATCTTTTTCAGGTTTTTTGCCTGTAAAACTTCCATAAATGAGTACCTCCATGAAAAAATCTGTATGTATGAAAGGAAATGATCCTTTGATACATACAGATTATCGCATAGGAATCTTTCCACATTCTTTCCGGCGGAAAATGAAATCTAACAGTTTTGATAGAATTGTTGTTATTTCGGCAGAAATATGGAAAACGTACTTCCTTTTCCCGGAACGGAAGCAACCTTGATATAACCGCCCTCGCCGGATATGATCTGTCGGGCAAGGTATAAGCCGATGCCGACCCCTTCTTGTTTCTGCACACTATTTGAGCGGTAAAAGCGAGCAAATATCTTCGCTTGCTCACTTTCCGGGATGCCTGAACCGGTATCCGATATATCGATCCTTGCAAACATTTCATAGCTTACGGCAGAAATAGTAATGGTGCCATGCTCTGTATATTTGATGGCGTTGTCTACGATATTAGCCAGCGCTTCCGCTGTCCATTTGAAGTCGAATACAGCAAAAGCATCTGTATCCTGCATTTGCAAAGACAATCCTTTTTCAGAAGCCTTGGCAGTATATTGTTCTACCACACTTTCAAGCAGCGGCTGCAGCGCTGCTTGCTGAGGGGAGAGTGAAATGATCCCGTTTTCCAGTCTGGAAAGCTTTACGAGAGAATCGATCAGAAATCGCAGCTTTTCCGATTGTTTGTACAGCGCCTCCACATTTGCCTTCGCCGATGCAGGCAGAGTTTCCTCCATCAAAAGCTCGCTGTATAACAGCAGGTTTGCAATCGGCGTTTTTGTCTGGTGGGAGATGTCCGCAATCAAGGTTTTGATTTTGTCTTTTTCCTGCGCTATGTTTTGAGAAGATGCTTCTGCGGCGGAAAGATAGTGCGCAAACTTCGTTTCCAATGCAGATAGCTGGCTTTCATCAAAATTGGTTTCAGAAAAGGAGCCGGTCATGGCAGCGTCCAGCATCCTTTCGATTTCTTCCATCGTTTTTCTGGCCTTTCTCCGCTCCCATAACACAACAGCTGCCGCCGCCAGAAAACACAGCAGTATGATCACAATGCCGGTTTTATTCATCTTTTGTCACCCAGCTATAACCGATTCCATAGACGGTTTTAATGTATTTCTGTGCGCCAAGCTTATCCCTCAGACGCTTGATCGTAACAGACAAAGCATTTTCATCCACATATTCTGCGCCATCTGTCCAGATCCGGTCGACAAGGTCTCCACGGGTCATGGTTCGGCCTCGGTTTTCAACAAGCAGACGCAGTAATTTTTGTTCTGTTTTACTCAATTCCACTTTTGAATCTCCCACATAAAAGGTCATAGCCTCAAAGTCAAAGTGAAATAGATCCATATGGAACGGTGCATTTTTATGGTTTGACGCTTGCTTTCGCAGTTGGGTATTCACCCTTGCCCGCAAAACCGAAAGAGAAAAGGGCTTGGTAATGTAATCATCAGCACCTCTCTCCAGTCCGTCTACGATGTCCAGATCGGTGTCATTGGCAGTCAGCAGAATAACAGGAACTCCGGGCATGTTTTCCTTGACCTCCCGGAGCAGCTCAAGCCCACTGCCATCCGGCAGATTGATATCCAACAGGATCAGGGATACACCGCCGCAAAGCAGCTGCTCCTTCGCCGTTTTTAGGTCTTGGCAGGAAATGATCTGCCGAGCATCTGCTTTCAGCGCTTTGCATAAGCCTTGATTCAAACCGATATCATCTTCAACAATCAGTAATTGCTCCATGTATCTCACTCCCTCGTTATTCAAAGGCCACCATTATTTCCTTGGGTAATTTTTCGTTCTCACAGTTCAGAAGATAGGCGATTGCTCTGCTTGCAAATTTGTTTGTTTTCACTGTATCCCAATCGGCAAGCAAAATGACCTCTGCCTTGCCGTTCTCAAAATCTAATGATATTTCGCCCCATTCGCCGTCGCAGTCTGCCTGATATTCGTAGATTGCGGCGGCGATTTTCTTTTTTCGCTTGATCTTGGATTTCTGTTTTAGCCGGACTGCATGGATTGCGCCCTCGGCAACCAACAATTCCGTCAACTTGTCCACTGCTTTTCGGTAGGCTCGTTCTGCACCGCTGGCTGTACTGCCCTCAAACATAACCGCCAGTTCTTCAAAGGTGGGGCGGTCTTTCCATGAGCTGACACGCCCACAGGTCATGCAAATTGCTAACCGTTTTTCAAGCAAGGTCTGTTCCCGGTAATTCAGTTTCTCAAATGCCCGCTGCACCTTTTCTGCCTGTATGCCGTTCCAGAGGATATCGGTATAGTTCCAGCTATCGTCAAGGGCTACATCCTCGCCTGTTTCCTCGCCGTTCTCGTCTGTCACATAGAATGGCTGCTGATTGCGGATTCCACGGACAACTTTCAGATATTCTTCCGCAAGGGCAAGATCGCAGTTGTATTTCTTGGAAAATTCGTTGACCGCATCCTTGGTATTGTGGTACAGCCAAGCCATTGACCGCACCATTTTGTAATTGGTCAGAGAGGACACCGACCATTTTTCTTCGCCCATGCGAAAACGGAGCATAGCATCCCGGATGAACGGGAAAATGTATGTAGCATACTCTGCACCCTTGGCAAGGTCATAGTCCATCAGCTTTTGGAGCATTTGCTCCCGGCAGGAGAGCTTTATATCTATAAATCGGTCTGTGTCATACAGATCGCCGCCATCCACACCGAGAAAGTCTTTGATGCGCTTGTTAAGCTGCGGCTCGTAGTGGTGTAGGAAGAATGAGAAATATATCAAATTCTTTTCCTGCAAGGCAGACAGGATATATTCGTTCAGATTGCCCACCGCTGGAGGCTCCGGTTCCAGTTGGAAGATGCGCTCTGCCGCATAAGGAATGATGCCGTCACCGTGCGGATTGACAGCGTGTTTTGGTATGTATCCGGTCATGTCCCATGAAAAATCACTCAGCATAGCGCACCTCCTTTCGGTTCTTTCTCTATCAATATCGACAGTAATTATGCATCGAACTTTTTGTTAGTAGTATTATTTTCGTCGTCCATCATATCACTTAGCACGGCAAAAGCTTGGCTCAGCGGCACAGCCTTAGAAGTCCAGTTTTTCAAACTAAACAAGTTGGAAGATTCATCAAACACATCAAATTCGTCTGTCCCATCAGTGATTTTCTTCAAGTACAACATTTCTATCAAATACAAAGCTCCCAAGATATTTAGTACATTCTCCTGCTTTGCTTGCTTCAACTGCTCATAGCGGTTGTGCTTGACATCTGTAAATGCTCCCCACCATTGCAACGACTGTGCGGGCTGGGTAATATCCCAATTCATAAACGGTTGTATTTCGATATCGTATTCCTGTACACTGATTTTTTGATTTTTTATATCCGGTGTGTTGGTCAAAATATACTGTGCATAGTCTGCAACCGTTTTTCGATCCGTTGTATTGAAACCGCAAAACTCTTTGAATACAGTATCCAACTCTGCCCCTATGGCTTGAATTAAGAGGGCATATCCGTTAGAAAATGCATCAAAATTGTCCTCATGTAGTTCTACAAACTCTATTGATTCAACAAAACGCTTTTCGAGCATTAAGTAGTATTTCCAATGATTCTGACTAAGTTCTTTTCTATTCATGTTTGTCCCTTTCTTTGTATATTTTTGCACTTGCTTCCTTTTTCAAAGCCGCCTGGTCCATTTCTTTTTCATAAGCTCCCTTGGCATAGGCTACATTGCTCAATGCCCGGAGCATCTTATCTTTTGCCAGCTTTTTCATAACCTCTGCAAGATCAGCGTCCAGAGTACCACGCTTCACATAGCGGTTTATGGTGTTCAGCCGTTTCTCATAAATCTGTTTCACCGGATGATCGTCCGCAAGCTCCCGTTGTTCTCTGCCTTTCAGGTTGCCGATCTGCCGACAGGTGCGGTGCAGCTTGTCCCCCGGTGCATAGCCGCCACAGTATTTGGTGTGCCGTGCGTTGGTGGTCAGAAACCACTTGCCGCAGATTTTGCATTTCTTTGGTGCATGACCAACACACAGGCCCTCAAAGAGATCAGACCGGAACATCCCTACAAAGGATACATAGTGCATCCGCTTGACCAGCTTCGCAACTTTTTCGCCGGGACGGATGACGGATACATACTGAACGGAATTGTTCAGGGTAGACATCCAGGCATTGCCTTCCGTGATGGAAAACTCCGGCGGGAAATAGCTGCCGAACATTTTTGCAAAACCCTCTGCGGTGCGGTCTGCTTCGTTGCCGTCTGTTTTTTCTGCAAAATCAAGCATGGCCGTTTGGTATTCCCCAAGGGAGTATGCCAGATGCCCGAAAACTGCGGTATAGCGTTGGAGCATCATCGCATCGGTAAAGTTCTGGATTTCTTCAAATTGCAAAGAATTGGTTGCGGCTTTTATGGCAAACTCCACATATTTCAGCGCATTGTCCACAGTAAAGACTTTTTCAATCCGTTCTCTGTGCTTTGAGATATTCATATAGGAGAACGGCGGTGTTTGACTGAGAATATCGAGCATCGTCAGAGCAGCTTCCTTTGCAATAGGACAGAGTGCAGAAGCATCCTGTCCGGCGTTTAATATTCCAAGCAGCAGATTGATTTTCTCGCATTGCTCGTTTATTTTTGCAATGGTATTCACAGGAACATTCAGTGCATCACAGGCAAGCGTACCGACAGGAAATGTTTTGCTCTCATATATGACCGTATCCTGCCAGAAATCCAATGTCATCAATTCTTGATTCATG
>ENA-OPDF01001258-OPDF01001258.1-human-gut-metagenome-genome-assembly--contig:-NODE-1258-length-15363-cov-2.454468_pt1 | contig 15363 bp, 9 predicted proteins | sample MGYA00241575_ERZ501501 | MGnify/ENA primary metagenome ERZ501501 (study PRJEB25962, sample SAMEA1972229) | human gut metagenome | biome: human gut; feature: human-associated habitat; material: faeces... | reverse complement strand
AGGTTGAAAATCGCTGGTTTCCTGCCCTCTGAGCAGAGATGAAGCGTAGCCCCGTATGTTTTCCCGTCGAAGTCCGTAATGCCCAAAATGTCAGAATAAAGGTCGATTTTCTATCAAAAGCGAAGAGCCTCGGTCGATGCCCTTGCGGGTGTCGGCTGAGGCTCTTTTTTATTCGCGGAGGGAAACTGATACTTCGCCACCAAATGTGCTTACGGTGTACCGATTGTTTGTAATAAGTTCTTCTTTGCTCACTTTGTAATCAAACGGGAATAGAAGTACAAAATCATGAAGCTCACTAAAGGAGTAATAGCTGCCACCATCAATTTTCATAATCGTTGCAATGACAAAATTGATAACTTCGGTATTCGTAATTTCCTGTTTGGTCAAGATGTATCTTGTACGAGAAGCATCTTTGATGAGACCAAGTTCTTTGAGTGTCAGAGTTACGCGACGGCTGGTTGCTTCCAGTGTACCGCGCTCACCCCATTCATCAAAGAGCTTCTGCTTCAACATTGCATTTGTGATTTCATCATGTGCTTCAAACATTCTGCCCATAAACTTACATACATCTGCAACAACAGGATAAGCCAAATAGAGTATGCATAGGCTTATTGGTACGATATATTCAGGGTATTTTTCTATTAAAGAAAGAGCTTCTTTCCGCGCAGGAGACACATCATCCAGCTCGTAATACCACATATTCATCAAGATTTCTCTTGTCTTTCGAAGTCTGGTCGGTCCTTCAATTTCAAAGCTCAAATAATCATTTAGCTCTTTTTTGAAGCTCTCTTTGTCATGACCTTCTTCAAGAAGTTGTATTGTTCTTTTTATCCATTGTAGCTTTATACTACAAGCAAATCCTACTGTTTTAGCCATTATTGTCTACCGCCTTTACCTTTATGAATGGAACAATTACCTCATCTATCGTAATGCCACCATGCGACATTACTGCTTCTCCTTTTGCATCAAAGGAGCATCCAACGCCACAAATGAGGTAATCAAACTCTTTACTCAAGTAATACTTCGGATAATCAATAAGCGAATACTGTTCAAGCAGCTTATCTTTATCCGCAAAGTCTTTGAGAACGAGCATTCTGCGGCTCTTGGTTTCTATTTCTACGCCGGTTTTCATGAGTTTTCCCATTCCAACACATGGCGTGTTTCCGTGATCTGCTGTGATATATACATCGTAACCAGCGTTAAGCAATCGCTTCGTCAAACTTGCAAGTTGCCCTTGCTTCGCCAAAACAGAGATGTCATTAAACATTCCAATTCGTCCTTGCTGCTGACCATGAACCATATCATCAACATCGTTTATAATTACTGCGCCACATTTCACAAAGGAGCTGAAACTAACTTCGTATCCTCTAACATAATCAATCTGTTCGTTAGTAAAGCCTAAACCGTTAGCGCAATCAAAGAACTCTTGCTTTTCCTTGCTTTGCTTCCACGGCTCCATAAGCTGGCTCGGATATTTATTAGAGAGCAAGCATTGTCTTGAAATTGATGTTGTAGTAGGTATCATTGCAAATATGTTGGATTTGTCATATACCAATCCTTTGAATGACCGGCTGATTATTTCCCAATCAAATTCAGACATACCGTCCATGACAATAATTACAAACTTGTCGCTATGATCTTTGATGTATTCCATAGCTCTGCTGACAGTTACAGGCGTAGCACGATCAATTTTGGAAGACAATTTCCCGAAATTGCTTTCAATAAAGTCAACAAATAACGCATGAAACCGATCTGTATCAGCAGACACATCATATTCCGTTGCCATGACATCGATGGCAGCTTTATCTTCTGCGATGGCAAACCAATCTTGATAACTGCTTGCCGTGGAGCATTTTTCAGACAGCTTTTTGACAGCAATATCAAGATATATTTGAATGTTTTCTCGTGAATAGACTTTTCGTTGGATAAACTGTTCAGTCAACTGACTCACGGACAAATCAGAAAAACAATTTTTGTATGCCATGACCAGCAGATCAAGGTTTATATCATTCCGATTTTTCAGTACAGCAGCACTGAGTTTGGGGAACAACTTAGCATATGTAAGTTTGAACGGGGTAAACTCATGATATATGTCGTAGGGAATGTATTGGCTTGGTTTGACAATTACGGCATATTTCTCTGATTCACAACTGAGTTTGTCATGCTGCTCAACGCGGAAATAAAGATCATCAATGTACGGTAACACTATAAAGCCATGATCCTCAAATACCTTTTCAAGTTGAATGCGATCTCCTAAGCCGTCGCAGTCAATAATCAATATTCTATTTGTGTACTGAGCTGCTGACTGCTCATAGAGATAGCTTCCAAACATTTTTAAGCCTCCAATCCAGCAAGAAGAACTAAGCGGAAGTCAGGAAATACTTTTTGTCCTTTAATATAGGTTTCTTCGATAGAACGCTTTTCCTCGTCCAATCTTTTCAACCGGGCTTTCCGTATATTCTCAATACCAATTTGCTGTGCCGCTTCTATTCTCAGGCACAAAGCATACATATACTTGTCGTAGCTTTCCTGATTTCGCTTAAGCTGCTTTTCTTTAAGATCAACAAATGTGTCATATGCGAACTCCATACACATCTTCTCAAGATGCTCATACTCATCATTTGAGATATTTGCTCTGCTACCCACAGTCAATTTTGAGTTTGGATCAAGAAATACATCCATTATCCGTTTTCCAGCCATAGGGCGCAGAACAAAGTTGTTGTTGACAAATATAGGAACGATTCTTTTATCTGCATCATTATCGGACAATGACAGCTCCCAGAGCATAAAATAACCAGCCTCATTAGGGAAGTTCTTTATTCCGACGGAAAGTATTGGCGAGAAGCGATCCTGCATAATGTCCACATTCAGGTGCTTCGTTACTTTCTCATCATTTATGGCAATTTGATCAAACAGGCTAAGTTGCTCTCCTTGCCAGCGATCATAGTATGTCAAAACCATACGCAACGCTTCTTCAACATCAAAATCAGATTCGCTGCCCACGAGCGTCGTTAGGTCTTTTTCTTCACGGATTACATCCTTATATTTCTTTGCATTAGCAAGTTGCTGTTTCATTTCTGCCTCGACAGGATAAAGTGATTCAGCAATCTTGCTTGGATGGCTGATTGAGCGCATATATACATCCGTGAAGTCACATTCTGCAACTTCGCTGTCCAGAACATCAGAGTATTTGTCAACGCCCATTTCCTTAAAAATAACGGATAGCTTCTCTTCGAGAACTTGACGAACACGGTTTTCAACAGTATCTCCGATGATGAAATTGTAAATATGAACATCGCGTTTTTGCCCGATACGGTCAGCTCGTCCACATCTTTGCTCAATCTTCATGGGATTCCATGGAAGATCGTAATTGATGATAATATTGGAAAACTGCAAGTTCAAGCCTTCTCCACCGGCATCAGTAGAGATAAATATGTTAGCGCAATCTCGGAAATCCTTGAGAGCAAGATTCCTTTCGTCGATTGTCATACTGCCATTGAGGGTAGATACAGTGTACCCGTTACTTGTAAGGATGCGCTCAAGGTATTGCTGAGTGGCAACGAACTCAGTAAAGATGATTATCTTCTGATCGCGGTCCTCCCCGATTATTTCATCTATCGTATTGAGCAGATGTTCAATTTTGACATCTGGGTGCTGAAACTCAGCTTGCTTTGCAATGGAAATGATGTTCTCAAGCTCTGATATTTCCTCATCCAAATCAAGAGAAATTGCTTCAAGAGCTTCTTCCACACCGTCCTCAATATCAAGTTCAGCCAAATCTTCTTCGGTAAGAGAGCCGATGCGCGTACTTTGAGACTTGAGAATATCGAGTCTTCTTTCAAGGCTTTGGCGTACCGCTGTTGTGCTGCTTGTTACCATGCGCTGCATGATGATTAGCAGGAAGATCAAGCACATATTCTTTTTTCGATTGCGTTGCGCTTTGTTATAGGTCTTCGAGACATAAGCTGTAACCAGCTTGTAGAGTTCCTTCTGCATGGTGTGACGCTCGTCCCAAGACATTTCCACGAGATGCGTAATTCTATTTTTGAAAAGTTTGTTGCCGTTATTGTCTATTGCCTCACGCTTTTCTGTACGAATCAGGTAAGGCGCAACTTGTTCCTTTACTATTGATTTTGTGTTAGGGAAGGCTTCTTCGTCAAGAAGGCGAACAAGCCTCAAGAAAGGCTCAGTTTTGCCGTTATGGGGCGTTGCAGAAAGCAGCAGTAGATATGGGCTTGCCTGAGAGAGCAGATAACCCAACTTGTATCGCGCAACTTCGCCGGTTGATCCGGCAACTCTGTGTGCCTCATCAATAACAATCAAATCCCATCCACTATTGATAATGGAATAGATTCGTTCCTCGTTGTATTTTTCGACGCGCTCTTCTGTCCAACCGGCGTGGCGCTCGATGGGCTTGATAGAGTCCATCGGAGATATGACCTGATCGTATTGTCCGTAGACATCCTCGTTGTCGGTCAGACGGCGAATAGTATCATAGTCAGACGGAAGAATTACATTGAACTTCTCATGAAACTTGTCCTGCATTTCTGCCGCCCACTGAGTAACAAGACCGGTAGGACAAACTACCAGAATACGCTTTACCAATCCACGAGCTTTTAACTCTTTGATGACCATTCCGGCTTCGATAGTTTTACCAAGCCCCACTTCATCAGCAAGAATGTAGCGGATGGTGTTATTCTCCATTACCCTATTCAGAACATGGAGCTGGTGAGGAAGCGGAATGACTCCGCTTGCGAGAGATGACAGGAGTCCTCCTGCAGTCTCGTTGCGGATCTTTGATAAGAGTGTAACATACCGGAGATAGTTTTCGTCGTATGTATTGGTCCCGCCATCCATATTCAGTTGTTCTCCCGTTGCCTTATAAACAGCTCCGGTAGCAAGATTGAAGACGCGATAGGACACATAGCCCCATGCTTCAATCTTTTCCAACACTTGGACACTTGCACCGGTGGCGGTATCAAACACCAAATCTCCGACATTGTACATAATCAAAATACTCCTTTATTCAACATACCATCGTTCCGAAATCTTTGCATTTTCACTATCAGGTTTAGGCGATGCTTCATCAAACCTCGTAAGCGTTGGCAGATTAATCGCCGTACCGAAAACAAGCGCATGACCAGTCTGAAGGTATGTTAATCGATCTATCATACCCTGATTGACATAGGGAACCATCCTCGAAATATACTGAAGGTCATCTGGGTTCTGTACCCTATGAATGATGAAGTTACTGCATTGCGAAACTACAGTTTTAGACAATTCACTCGGACGCTGAGATGATATGCCCAAAAGCAAACCATATTTACGCCCTTCTTTTGCAATTCTCTCGAAGATGTTGTATCCGAGAGGCCCGTAATTCGTTTCGTTGCGTATGAAACGATGAGCCTCCTCAATCACAAAATTTATTGGCATATCGGCTTTTTTCTCTCGTTTTCGCAAATAATCAAGGAGAAGTTTGGCAAAGACTTTTGCCACCACTTCAGCGGAAGCGTCATCTAAAGAGCTAATATCGATATTGACAATCTGATGTATGCCAAGAACACTCTGGATAAAGCTGTCTATTGAATCATATTCAGTCTTAACAAGTATTTTCCCTTGAATACCATCTTGAAGGGACTGAAGCCGAGTTACCAGTGTTGAGGTATACTCTTGTATCCTTTGAGAGCTGATACTCCCTTCATATAAGGTCGCAAACTGCACTGCCTCTGAAAACTGTTGCAGTGAATAAGGGACAGCTTTTGAGCTTGAAAGGCTATCAGCAATATCCGACTTAATAAACTTTTGCAAATACTTTATCACAGTTTCAGGCGACAACATATTTCCAAAGCCGACCTTAATGGCAGCTCTTAATGTACCATCTGTTTCTTTTCGTTCTCGTCCATCTTGATATTGTACCTTTCCGACTTGCGTATCAAGGCTTATTTCATCCGTCATAAAGGTGGATAGAATACTAATCAGCTTATCTCCCTTGGACGGGGACGAATCCGAACTGCAAAACACTCCAACAAGGGAACTTGCGAGTATATGATTTCTTACATCAGTATTGCTTGTGGTTTCATCAAAGAAACTCTTTGCTATATCTATTGCCCTCTTAAGTATAGGAATTTGTGTTTTTTCTGATGCGTGAAGAAGAATAGCCCAGTCATCAGCACTCAATGCCCACACGGGTATCTGAAGGCGATTATCTACCAAATCGTCATCCGAGGCGACAAACTCTTTAGCTTGAACTGTCTCGTTTACTTGCGAAATCTCCGAAAATGCCTTTGCATACTCACCGTTGGAATCTATAAAGACAAATTTAGCACCTTTAGCTGCATAGTCTTTCTTGCGAAAGATCTCCTGCATGATTGTGGCTATGGTATTCGATTTTCCGGCACCTGTGTTTCCAAACACGGCAAAATGAAAGCCAAAGAACTTGTCTATGTTTACCTTCACGGAGTAATCAGGGAAAATGACCGATGTGCCAAGCTTCAGCAATTCAGCACGAGTTTTACCATTCTCCTTATCTACAACAGTTTCATCGTCTGTAACCTCAAGCATTATTCTAAGGTCGTTTTGCGAAATGATGTTGACATCAGAAAATACGAGAGGCATTTTTGACACACCAAAGTAAAACCGTTCTGAAACGATCTCCCCAACAAGATTGATAGTTGCCAAGCGGCTGCTGTTTGGCTTATTCAGTTCGGCGTTTTTGAACTGCGGTTTTTCTTCAACGCCGGTTATTTCTCCGATTATAGTACGGTTAACATCGTAGATAGAAACATACGACCCTACCTCACCGACAAACCGAACTCCATCATTTGTGCTGATGTAGTTTCCTAATCCAGAGTAGATTTCGGCAATGATTCCGCGCTGGCTCACCGATGTTAGTTTTCCAATGCTTCGGCTATTCATCAAGCTTCATCTCCTCAAATTCTGCTATGCTTGCAGAGACGGGTTTCAGCTTCAATTCTTCGTCTACATCCGGATGGATGGGAGGCAGAGCTTTTTCGACAAAGTTTCCGAAGTAGTGAATCTTATCTTCGGAATTGTAAACTGTGATGCGCGAGTCTCCAAGTTTGGTTAGCTTGGTTATGTTGTCACCAGAGCCGAAAACAACCAGACGGAAGGACGGTACCGCCAAGCCATTCAAAATGATGCGATTGATATGGTCATCACCAAAGCTATATCCGAGAACAACAAGAACGCTGTTCTTTTGGACGATACGGTTTTCCATTGTACGAAACAGATCGGAATATGGCTCCATAAGCGTCGTGCGGTCTTTCATCGGAGTAGGATAGATCATCACCGTCTCGCTGTCGTGAATGTCCGAATAATGTCGTTCCCATATCTCGTCATCCTTGCAGAGCCACGAAATAGAGCCATGGAGCTTTACAAGGTTAAAGAAAGAGGATACACGCTCCCACACATCCCTGGTTAGGTTCATGTTCTCAACATACATATAGTTGTAGCTGATTGGATTAAATTTCCGTCTGTACGATCCGGAAAATCCATTGTTATATGGAAATCCAAGCTCATCCAAGGCGATCTCGTTAAACAAATCATAGTTCGTTGTGAAAATGCTTATCGGAGACTTTCTTGAGCGTTGAGTGATTTTTGCATAGAACGATTTATAAATCTCCTTCACTTCTTCACTCTCAAGCCCAGCCTTAATCTTGTCGCGTATAAAATCTCTGATCTCTTTGATTTTTGCATCAATATCAGGTTCAATCTCTTTGACTTGATTTGCAACAGCTATTGCACCCATAGCTTCAAGCATTTTCTCAAGATTGCTGTCATATTTACCATTGAACTTAACACCTGCAACCGCGAAATCAGGCTTTTCTTCAAAAAAGGAATTGTAAAGTCCTTTCATAAGCGGGATGCCTGTTTCCTTCTTATCAACAATATTGCTGGAGCAACCGGCTCCTACCAAAAAGCTGAGGTTATCCATCTGTAGATACTTTGCCATCTCTGATTGGAGCGTTTCCTGCGTTATTTCTTTTTCTTCACTACCCATGTAGCACTTGATGCTTGCTTCAGACATAAAATAACCTCACTTTCTTATATTACACTCTGCTCAAGCTAATGTCGTAATACATGAGCAAGTTCTGATCTTCCTGAATTGTTTCTTCGGGAAGACGATTTGCCATAGCAACAATAGCAGCGTAATCCTTATCCTTCCAGAGCTTTGCAAAACCAGCTCGGATTGCTTCGGAACGGAATACCTTGAGCTTGCCCTTGCTATTCAGGTATTCTTGGAACTCCTTGAGCAAGTTCTTTTCGCGCAGCTTCGCAATATCGCCGCTCTTGGTCAGATCGGGAATGTACCATTTTCCGGTTTCATCCTTCAAGAAGTTTTCTTCGAGAATGACGGACAATTCTGGCATCTTTTCTCGCTTGTCTACGGCTTTCAGTTCTTGCATGAACTTAGGCATCAATTCAGAATAAGTCTGAGGACCTCCGCCACCATTGATGTCAAGCTGCTGATAGAGCCAGCCGATAGCGGATTTCTCATCAGAAACAAAGAGGGAGAATTGAATGGTCTCAACATCACAAGTTGCACGAGCCATATCGTATTCATTAACCTGGTCGGGCAGGAAGTACATATTGTCCCGTTTGAGAAAACGATCATCTAACCCTTTGTAAAACTCAGTAGCATCAAGAGGAATAGCAAATCCTTGCATAATATGGTATGCAACCATTCTATCCCATAAGAGGAAGGCTTGGCGTTCTGCAAGGATTTCAATCTTGCCACTGTTGGTTACAACAATGGGGAGGTTTGATAGGTGTTGTCTAACAAAAGCCCACGCTGTTTCTTCACTTCCCGCATTACTAAAAAACTCTCTTGAAAAACTTTCCTTTGGCTTGTATGCAGAAATAACCAAGTCTTGCTTGATGGCTTGCGTTGCTCCTTTAACTTGATTGAAACTTCCTTGCTTTTTATCAATCGTTCTCACATCAGCGATAATGAATCCTGCTCTTGAAATCGCTTCTCTAATTGCATTCCATACGGAGTTTTGCGAATTGTGAAACTCTATGGTAATCCATCGATTTGGCTTGAGTGCGCGATAGTATTCCTTAAAACTTCGATACATTAAGTCTTGGTATTCGAGCAATCCCTTTTTCTGGAACTTGCTCATAATTGCCTCTTGCTCATTATTTGTAAGGATATTAAGCCACGATTCCCATAAGAAACTCAATTCGGAGTAGTTGATGTTGTACCCGAAAGGAGGATCGGTAAAAATATAGTCAATGCTATCATTCGGGACAGGAATGTTTGTAGCACTACCTAGAGTAACAATGCTATGCCCTTTGATGTCACTCAACGCTTTTGCTATCGCCGACAGTTTGCCATAACAAAGATTGAATATGTTGTTTTCCTGATTCAAAGACGGAATGAATAAAGTTCCGGTTACAATTCCACCTTTTCTGTCAGTTCTAAACTTATACATCTTTGTGGAGTTTTGTATTATTGAGGTTAGCACAAATCTTTCTGCGTTACTCTCTGCTAATTCAAAGAGTCGTGCAATAATCATTAGATTGCGCTTTGTCCAGAATTGAAAAACATAGTTTATCCCAGCATGGCGTGGATCAGTCATTTTATCCCCATCAATGAGTTCCGTTAATGGGTATCGTGATGTTATTTTTGTATTTTCAATCTTGCTGATTAAAGCAAGATCGTCTGCATCCGGCTTTTTCTCGTATCGTTTTCCACAATATGTGTAGTTGATAAGTACCGGTACTTGTTTATTGAGTTCAACGATTTGACTCAGACCGTCATCCCACGCTTGTTGTTTCGCCTTATTGCAATCGCGTTTTGAAAGCTTCATTCCGCATTTGTGACATACGAACGAATCAGAAATTGCAGTAATATCTTCATTTACCGCAGCATCCCAAAAAACTATTTCGTCTCCGCAATGTGGGCAAATCAACACATCTGACCATACTGTGTAGTTGATGATCCCGTCCTTTTCATCCAGAAAAAGAGATGGTGCAGATGATGTATGCTTCGTCTTGTAAGCCCATCCTAATTCCTCGCGAACTTGATCAAGTTTTTTAGAGAAAGCATTTTGAAACTCATGGATCGAAATTTCACTATTATACACATTTGAAATGAATGTAGCGATTGGGGCTAAGTCGTTAAGAATAGCGTTCCGTTTACCCCACTTTACATCCGGCATTTCAGATTGTAGTTGATACATAAAGTCTTGAGGGGGATTTCCACACATAAGAGCAGCCACGCCCGTCATTCCGGTACCACAAAAGCCATCTAAAACTACATCCCCAGGGTTTGTATAATGCAAAAGGTATCTCATTATAGCCTTGTAAGGAACTTTAGTGTGGTAGCTGTGTGCCATGTAGATAGGATCATTTTTACCCTCGCTCACATCCGCAGCAAAAGGCTCTCTATGGTAATCGTCCGTTGCTTCATCGTAAGGTTTGCCGTTTTCTTTAATAAACTCTTCTATAAAAGGGTTTGGGCAAGCAGTATAATACGGCGCATCAGACAAAGCAACGATATCTTCATCACTGCCAATAGGAAATCCCTCTATATTCCGCACCTTATCGATGTCTTCTTTTGTGAGTTTGCGTTTTTCCATCGATTATTCCTCGCTTTCTCTTCTTTTCACAACAATTCGGAGTGTTGCGGAGTCTTTGCCTTTGGTGTAAGCAGAAATAATGTCGTTCAGCTTTGCCTTGAATGTCGTTTCATCCAGCGGTGGCAGCTCATCCAACTTCTGAACGAGATCTTCTACTTCGATAACTACCGGCTCATAGTTCTTGAGTAGAGCTTGAATGCTCTTTACGAAGAAATCATCCACTCTTTGAGGAAGTGTGCCGGAAGAAACAAAGTCATCAATAGCTTTCGCTTGTTGTGCGCTCAGGTATTCTTTCTGGCTCAGGACAAGCGGATCTGTGATAGTGTCCATGAGCTGCTTTGTCCATTCAGCCAGCAGAGCATCAATGCGATCCTCGAGATTATCGAGCTGACCATACACATTCTTTGCCTTATCAGCAAGGCTGAAATGGCAGTGAGGACAAATATGATTTGTCTTCATCTCGGCGGGAGTGAGATCGTAGCAAACCTTCAAAGATGCCAAGTCATTCTCGATCTCTCCGAGCTTCGCGGAAGAGAGGATTTCAATAGTACGCAGCTTTCTCAGATTGCTCAGAGCAAGACTTTCCTGAACTTTGCCTCTACGCTTTGCATCTTCGATCCCCAGTCTCTTTTTCTTATGTTCCTCAAAGTAAATCTCGATGTACTTATCCTTGATTTTCTCAAGCTCAGCGGAAACCTTCTGCGCAGCAGCCTCACCGGTAACACCATCCATGATGTCATCTCTGATAGAACGGAAGGAAGCCTTTGCATTTTCAATCTCAGATTTCAGCGCGGCACCGAGATCAATAAACTCTATGCTGGAAATATAGGTAACAACAGCAGAACACTCAGCCTTGAAAGTAATATACTCAGGGATGAGCTTCAAGAGAGCGATTTTCTTTGCAAATTCATCTACTTCCTCAGATGTCAGGCTGAAATTGTTCAACTTGGCAGGAGTGTTAAATCTTGCGCCGTAATTGCTGAACTCGTTCTTAACGGCAGTGCAAGCATTTCTCATCATCTGGATCTGCTGCTGATTTGCAAGCGGCTCCCCCCAAAGTTCAAAACCGTCATTCAGTTTTCTTTCGAGCAGGACGGAGTTGTTGCAAAGTTCCTGAGCTGCCTTGAGCAAAGCTTCTACGCCTTTTTCGCGATCATTCGGATTGTCCAGAAGAGCAGGATTGATGTCGAGGACATCAAACAGCTTTTTGAGTTCAGCCATAGAAATCTGTGCTGGTTTGGACAGATACTTGAACTCATACAAGTCCATAACGTTTGTCTTCGGAACTTTATCAAGGGAGGACGCAGTAATCGTTTCGCCGTTCTTCAAAGTGATTACTGCATACCCAGCATAAACCATTGACAGGAAGATGATAGGCGTAAAGATATGCCATACCTTGAACTTCTTGTCGATCTGCCAATACAAACCTTGCTGCTCAAACATATCAGAGAAGTTGAGAACACCTTGTTGCGGCAGAGCCTTAACCTTATCGATATAATATGAAGCGAATTTAGAGCCTTCGGGACGGATCTTGTCCCCGTCGAGAATACCAAAGCTCTGCAACATAGCGGTGGACTGTTGTGTCTTTCTTCCGGCAAAATGGTCGAAAGCAGCACGGGCGTTGTCAGCCATATTTTTACGAGTGATCTTTGTTTTCATGACTGGGCAGTCCGGATAGATTTTATTGAAGTAGCCATCCAGACAGATAGAAGCAGCAAGGTCAATGGTGTCATTGAAAGTGAGATCGCGGTTATATCGTCCTTTTAAGACTTCGATCAGCTGCTTGCGCTCTTTGTTATATACAACATCGAAGCAAGTATTCTTGTTTTCGCTGAGATACTTGACCAGCTTTTTACGGAGAATATTTGCCTTCGCGAGATAAGCATCCTTGTCCTTACCTTCACTGATATCTGCCAAGCTGCAAGAAGCTGCATAGAGAGAAATTGTCTCATGGAACTCATTGCTTGACTTGAAGTAAAAGTACACTTCGTCCTCAAGGTCCTGTCTCGATGCACCGGAGTTCCCATAGGGAGGCATAATGTGAAGGTAGAAATCACGCTCCGGCTGTGCTGTGCTTCTTTCCCCGGGAAGCCCCATAAACAGATAACCTTCACGGAAGATATTGTGAGAATCCCAATTCAGGTCATGCTCGTAGATATTGAAGCCAGAAACATACTGCTTCTTATCCCACTCAAGGCAGCTATACACCACTTGATAGAAATAACGGTTAAGTTCACCGTCAGCCATCAAAGAGGCTTTCTGCTTGATCTTCTCATCGTAGTCAACAACTTTATCTACATCAATGTAATACTGATTGTTTGCCTCGTTGCAAATAATAAACTGACCGGAAACTGTGGTCATGATGTCGCGAAGTGTAGCCTTAACAACACCAAGCAGGAAGTCCGCATCCTGCTCAGGCATCATGAGATACAGACAGAGATCGTCTTTCAGGTTTTCAGCAGTCAATCCAAACTGAACATCAAGACCATTGGTAGTGAGACGATGTACGCTCAATGCGTAGATAATCTTGATCGCCAATGGCTTGTATGCCGGTTTCGGGAAAGATGTATTGATGATACCTTCGAGCTGCTGGCTGGCATTAACAACGCGGCTGATAGTAATATCACTTCGAAGCAAGCCGTTTGACTTGATAGCAGTCCAATAGTTATCAAAAGAGATGATACCGGGAGCATCCGAGGGAACATCGGTATTGAAGATGTCCTTGATAGTCAAGGAGATATTCTTCAAAATATGACGGTTTTCAATCAGGTAAATCTTATTGAAGACATCAATATATGCCGGATGGATCGGATAGAGATCAACGAACTCATCCAGTTTAGAAGACATACCGGTATAGAGATTACAGAACTTCTCAAGGTGCGCTCTGATGAGTGCTTTCTGCTCAGGAGTCTTCTTCAAGATACGCTCGGAAACAACATACGATGTTGCTTCCTTCGTGATGATGATCTGCGTGAAACGATCCTTAACATGCATGAGTGTGTCAGAAACAAAGCTGAAACGAGGATTGTCAAAGACTTTTTCCTGAACACCGAAAATCACGCGAAGATTAGACTTTGAACACATTTCTCCCAATGCGCGGAAGAACTCAAGATCAAGGACGATAGCACGCTCATCACGAGAAGTAAGGTAAGACAAAAACTCGTCAACAACAATCAAATATCCCTTGTCCGGGTATTTATCATTGAACGCCATCATCATGTCCTTGATGAGCTTTTTATTGTCCTTTACTGTGTCAAAATCGGGAACATCGTAATCAATTCCACGAGCATCAAAATCCTCTTGAATGAAGCCAAAGAGGATCTCACGCAACGACATGGTAACGCCTCCGATTTCAATGCGAAGGACTTCAAACTTCCCGGCAATAGGTTCCATGTTTTTGGCGAACTTTTTATTTTGAAGATACTGCAAGTTATCCGCGTCTTTTGCTATTGCAGAAATGACGGACATCAAGTGAGACTTACCGGTACCATAGTTACCGACAACAAGCACACCCTTGTTGTCAACCACTTCATCCATTTGAAGCTGATCAATAACGGGAGCTTGAAGGCTATCAGCCATTGCGTCAGACATAACATAGGTCTTCACATATTCACGAGCTTTATCAGCATCGTCAGCCGTGATAAGCTGAATAACATCCTCAATCGGATTAAAACTGATCAATTCTGAGTATTTCATTTTGTTCCTCCTGCTTATACGACACACACGATGTCATAGTTTTCAATTTCATATTTGTGATAGTCAGGAAACCCTTCTTCTCCGTAGACAAGTGTATTGTTGTCGAGTTTTCCTGACCATATAATGTCAAACTTTTTTCGTTTACAAGCCGTTGTCAGCATCTTGAATACATCGATTTTATATGCCGGATTGAATAGAACATCTATGTCCTTAATGATTGATCTCTCCGGTAGAGAGTCAATGACTTCATTGAATACCTTTTCAATCCTCATCGTTCTTCGTGAAGGCTTGAGTTGCAATAATTTTTCTGCCATCAACTTGTTTATCGAGACTGCACTGTCTCTTATATTTGGTGGCGCCGAGCAGTAGATGAGAAGGCGAAATGCTTCCTTGTCGGCAGCCAGCATATTATGTTTTACAATCATTCCCATCGCTCTGACTCCAATCCAATACCTCGGTTTATCTTAAACTCTGTCTTGTCCCATAATCAGGACTCACTGTCTGAGACAAACTCTACGATGTCAGAAATATTGCAATTCAGGGCAATACATATTTTGCGAAGAGCCTCCATTGAGACATCCTCGCCTTTTCTGAGTTTCGTCATGGTGCTTGATGATAAGCCGCTTGCTTTATGCAAATCACCTTTACTCATGTCTTTGTCTACGAGCAATTTCCAGAGTTTTTTATAACTTGCCTTCATGATTTTTACCTCCGCATAGAATGTCAAATATTATTATACCACAATTTTATCGATTTTTCAAGATGGTTTCGGTAAGTTCAGACTTTTTCAACCGTTTCGCACGATTTTTTCCTGTCGAGAAGTTATGACGGAGAAGTCATGACAATGAAATAAAAAGAGCCTGAGCAGATTCAATCTACTAAGACTCTTTTATCACTTATTCAAGCTGTGAAGTTCTTTCCTTTGTAATCTCTGTGTCGCTTCCCAGACTGAGAAACATATCAACATTCGCCTTGATTGTGTCGATCTGCTTCGCTTGTTTCTTGAGGCTTGCGCGTTCATCGTAAAGCCTCTGTTGCTCCTGAGTGAGCCGTTCCTGCTCGG
>ENA-OPDF01001247-OPDF01001247.1-human-gut-metagenome-genome-assembly--contig:-NODE-1247-length-15441-cov-2.765176_pt1 | contig 15441 bp, 13 predicted proteins | sample MGYA00241575_ERZ501501 | MGnify/ENA primary metagenome ERZ501501 (study PRJEB25962, sample SAMEA1972229) | human gut metagenome | biome: human gut; feature: human-associated habitat; material: faeces... | reverse complement strand
ATTTCCGATATGATTTGTCGCTTTCAAAATATCGATTTGCTTTAGAAAGTAATCATATACTTTACCTCGTTTAGATACACCTAAAAATTCTTCTTCAAATTGATTTAATGTCCAATCTATCCGATTTTCAGCAAACTTTCTTAGTATGACATCTTTTCTTTCTTCGTAATGGTTAAGTAAAGTATTATATTTTTCATGGTTAGGATTTACACGCTTATCCTTTTTAAACCGGGCAGTTTCTTCATTCCATTGGTCTTCTTTAGCAGTTAATCCTAAATCAATGTACTTTCTTTTTCCGTCTTTCGTGATTCTTAAACACACAGGAAAACTCCCGTCTTTTTTCTGATTGCTTTTATAAATCAGCACACCAAATTTTGCCATAATAATTTTATTTTAAATTATACTTCTTTCTATATTCTACGAACGGAAGTTTTATCCAGTTCTCAATGGATAAATAAAATTACTGGCTTGCAAGGAATCAACAATGAAAATATTAGTTTTTCTCGTATAAGTGTTTGATTATTATATATTCCAGATGAAAATCTTTTTTAAGAATATTTTTCCGACATATTCCATAAAACTTTTTATATCTTTATACGTGTAACAAAATTATACATATCACAAATCTGACCTTTAAGGTTTCTTTTTATCCCTTCCTAAATTTCGATTACATTTTGATTACAGTTTTCATCTAACTTAATACCAATAGGAGGAAAATTAAGGTAAGTGGATACAAATACAACACACAGATATATAATCTGATACGAATAAATACAATCTATCTTTCAACAGCTGGGGGGGCGTGTTGTCGCAGGTTCAAATCCTGTCATCCCGACTACTGAAAATCAAGAGGTTAGACCAAAAGCCCGACCTCTTTTTTATTGTGGCGATTAAGGTTTTATTAAGGTTTTTGGGAAACTTAATGCATCAGATACTAATGGCAATACTAAATTCATTTGGTATTATATCGTTCAATCAATTATAAAACTATAAATATATTTACATTTCCCCATCATAGTAGAATATCTACCTATTTATCGGATGTTATTTCCTATTTCGCTATATCTGTCGGCAGTAACCCAAAAAACAAATATAGATATGTAGATATAAAGCCCTTAAAATAAGGAACAACATATTGTCAAAGCGTTTGCCTTATTATGGTGCAGTTGGAACTTCGACACTTTTAACATGCTACGACACAATAAGCAACGACTCAGGTAGAAATACGTGGGCGTTTTTGTTATGTAGCATAGGTAATCGAAGACCTCAACGGCAAACAAGAAATTACCCACGTTTTCCGTTAACAAATTTCTTCATACAGGATAACAGATTCTGACATTGACAAGGGATATTTTCGCGATGCAAATTTAAAAGTCATGGAACAGATACCCATAAAATTCTATCGGCAGGCAATCATTTACCAGACTGTCCGCCAATATGCCAACATCGGCCATCCTTTTATATAACTGATTTTAAATACAATACATCTTATTACAATTATCTATCTTCATTATTATTCTATACTTATCATCTACCTCATCACTTGATGGTATCATCACTTATGTGTTATACACCCCATACTCATTCTTTTACGGGATAGAATATTTTCATTATCGAAGCCACAAATATACCTCATCACTTTTATTCTTCTATTACGCTCTATAAGACAAGATATTTATTAGGGAATAAATACACCGACATGATGAGGTATAATCCCTATACGGTTCTATTTCACAACTTATTTTTCTTTTAGACAGGTATATATAAAAAAGGGAACCATTTACGGCTCCCTTAGTATGTTTCTTTGTACTATCACTCCTATTTTGCTTCTTCACTGTCCAAATCCACATCTTCCACTTCTCCGCTTTGTAATCCCAACACATCTTTTGCATTGAGAGGAGTTACAACAGATTTTCCGGTTTTCTTTTCTAATTCTAATCTTGCATTAAGGGCAATTGTTCAACCTTGTTTAGCAACATCTATATGCTCATCAAAAGATTCCGGGTTTTGTACCTCTGATATTTCCTTTGTAGAAAGTTCTGCAAGCATATTCAATACCAGTTCCTTATTAGTCATGTTGTCCCGTAGATTCTCTTTCTTCAACCCTTTGAACTGTTTATATTCCTTAGCCGTTTTTCCTGCCCAGGTCTTATAGATGATATCTGTTAGAGTAGCAAACTGTACACCCTCCTGTAATCCATGCCGTTTCCATTCATCCGTTAAGTCCTTACGGATTTCTATACTTTTGAGCCGTTGATTAATCCAGTTGTCGGAATATCCCAACCGTTTGTAATCCATCATAGCCTGCTGAATAGACAGTTCCGGGTCTTGCATTTGGTCAAGTCGTTCCTTAGCTACTTGTGCCATCCACAACTTGAAAGGTTCTGCTTTAGGAGAGGGTATGGATTGTATCAACCGAAACAATTGCTCGGTATCAGCAACATCTGTCTTATAATACTTACCGTCAGATGAGGGCATTTTCAGTTGACTACAATTTGTAGTCAACTCACTTCCCTCTTTTTTTAGACGAGTTTTTAACACACTCCAATACTTCCTTGGATTAGGACTATCAGTTAATACCGCTATCACATCTACTATTGAGAAATACCATTCCTCTTTGTCACTGTCCCATACGGTACGGACTTTCTTTTCTTCGAAGACTTTGATTGCATTCTGTTTTGTCATATCACCCGGCTTTTGATTGTTACAAATATACCTGTTAGGAATGAGTTATCCTATAATTACCGACTGTCGTTTTAGACGATTTGAGCCACAAAAATATTCTACTGAATAACTCTATCCGTTTTTAAGATTGTCTTGGCTGTACCGTTCCCATAGACGATTATTTTTATTAAAACAGTTATATACATATTTACACTTATAAATATACATTTAGGATAAACATGTATATAAACACCTAAATTTGATCTTATTCGTCGATAGTCAAATAAGATACTTCAGCTAATTACAACCCTACCAATTATTGCTTGCTTTATAAGTAAAACCAATGTATATTCCAACACCAACTCTACTATCAATCACTTTACCCCCAAAATGCTTAGTAAACAATAAGGAATCGATTTATCTATTATCTTTGCCACATGACGATTCAGCGAATAACTCCCGAAGAACTATGGTCAAGGCAGCAAATCAGCAGTCTTGACACAGACTATAAGTTGTGGGACAAAAAGAGAACCTCTATACAGGCATTTTCCCAAATAAGCCCAAGTTGTATCTTCACTGTCGATGTATTCAAAAAAAGATATGATTTTGCTTCCGATCATTTTACAGATCTTTTCGGCTACAACTCCAAGCAAATAAAAACGATCAGAAAACAGGGTAACCTACTGGAAGAAAGAATCCATCCTGACGACCGGGCGCAACTTCCCGCCTTTCAGATAGAGCACGGGCTGTTTATCTATTCACTTCCACAAGAAGAAAGGAACGATTATCAACAGGTATTTCAAATTCGTATGCAGAATGTACGGCAACAATATGTAAATGTCATCAGTCGCCACCAGGTCGTCCAAAAGGACAGGAAAGGCAAGGCTTACTCAGCAAAGAGATCGCTTATAAACTACACCTCAGTATCTATACCGTAAATAACCACCGGAAACATATTCTATCCAAACTACAAGCCGGTAATGCTATCGAAGCCATAAACCGGGCCGAGGATTACGGCCTCCTTTATTAATCACGGCAGCCAATCCAAACTATTGGTCAGCGGATGTTCCTGTCGCCACCGTTCCAATTCCTCGTAACTGCGGACATCTCCTGTAAAAACGGCATGGTATATCTCGATCCCGGGAATCATTACGCCATCCGGCACCTCATACTTGATCCGAAGTATCGTTTCCCGAAGCCCGGGTGTGAGCAGTTTTGCAATAGCGGCAGTGACATTTTCCACCACCCCGTCATATTTCGAACCTTTGCGGATGTGAATCAGATCGAATTTCCATGTATGCAGCTCCTGATCTTCATACAGAACATGCCACTCGATACATTCTTCTTCGGTATGAACCAGGTTTTTGTATTGAATCTCTTTCAGTTTAAGCCGCTCTGCCAATTCCTGCATAACCGAAAAACTCTCCGTAATATCGAGTTTCCCGGTATAGATGTGCAGATCGATATCCCTGCTTTTCATTAACAAACCTGACTTGAGCGAACCGACCAAATGTACGGTAGCCCCGATACGTTCCCAAGCCGGAATAATACCCGTTTCATCGAGTAATTTCCAGGCATTTTGCTGATTTTGTTCTGCGAGTTCGATAATATCCATAAGAGTTTATTTTGTGGGGATAAAAATACAAAACTCCCGACGATAGCTATATAGCTACAATTAGCTATTTTTCCCCTGTTCCGGAGCAAGGGAATCATGTGAACAATAGAAAGATTGATCTTATTATTCCCCAAATAAACATTCTTATCAATAATACAAGATTATTTAAGGAATTAGCCCGGAATATTTTTAATAACTTCATCATGCAAAGCCACCGAAATAATCCCTATTTTTGTCCGGGACATTGCTGTGAAAGTGCAGAGTGGCAAAGCAAACGCTTAATAATAATCACGATGGAAGAACAAGAGCACGTTCTTTTTATAAAAAATATGGTTTGTAACCGATGTATTCTGGTTGTATCAGAAATGCTCAAAAACCTGAATTTCAATCCAGTCCGGCTTGAATTGGGTAAGGTTGTCGTCGAAGAACCGTTGAAACCGGCAGACCGGGTTCTGATCCGGAAAGCACTTGAAGCGCTCGGGTTCGAATTGCTCGACGATAAACGCCATCGTCTTATCGAACAAATCCGTACTGCCATTATCGAACTGGTCCATTATGAAAATAATCTCTCTAAATTGAAATTATCCGAATATTTAAGCGGGAGATGTCATTACGACTACAGTTTGCTAAGTAAACTTTTTTCCGAAGGAAACGGTATCAGCATAGAGAAATACTATATTGCTCAAAAAGTAGAACGCATCAAAGAATTACTCATTTACGACGAGCTGACGATCGGCGAAATAGCCACACAGCTTCAATATTCGAGTGTCGCTCATTTGAGTTCCCAGTTCCGGCAGGTAACCGGAATGTCTCCCAGTGAATTTAAACGTCTGAAAGGCAACAAACGCTCCCCTTTGGATAAAGTGTAAGATATAAATCATATCCATAATTTTATAACAGTACATCGGCCGGTATACCTTATCTTTGTCCGGAAAGAGATCATATAAAGGTTAAGCGTATGAAAATAAAAAAAACTTTTCCGGTGGTAGGAATGAGTTGTGCCTCTTGTGCAGCGAGAATAGATAAAGTCATTCATGAACAACCCGGTGTATGTGAAGCCAATATAAACTACGCAACCGCCCAGGCCCAGGTCGTCTACGATACGGAGATCTGTTCTGTTCAGGCCTTGAAAAATGCGGTGCAAGATGCAGGATACGATCTGCTGACCGAGACAGACCAACAGGGCGAGGAGAAGGCCAAACAAATACAAAACGAAAAATACCGTTTATTGAAAATTCAGACCTTCGGGGCTACTTTATTATCGCTACCGATCATGGCCATCAGTATGATGTTTGTGAATATTCCTTACATGAACTATGTTTTATGGTTCCTTTCGACCTGTGTCGTTTTAGGTTTCGGAAACAGATTCTACCTCAGTGCCTGGCAGCAATTGAAACACGGTACTTCCAATATGGATACCCTGGTTGCCAACAGCACCGGTATCGCTTATCTATTCAGTGTATTCAATCTATTGTTCCCGGATTTCTGGTTATCGCGGGGGATAACGCCCCATTTGTATTTCGAGGCTGCAAGCGGTATTATAGCTTTTATTCTTCTGGGCCGCTTACTCGAAGAACGGGCGAAACAAAACACCTCAACGGCTATCCGTAGACTAGCGGGTCTGCAACCCAAAACAATTACGATCGTTACCGGATCGGGCGAACAAACCGTACCGATCGAAAATGCCCGGATCGGAGATACGATAGCTGTAAAACCCGGAGAACGTATCGCTGTTGACGGGACGGTAATAAGCGGGGATTCATACGTCGATGAAAGCATGCTCAGCGGTGAGCCTATAGCCGTACACAAACAAGCCGGCGAAAAGGTATATGCCGGAACGGTGAATCAGAAAGGGGCTTTTCATTTCACTGCCGACAAAACAGGGGCCGATACCATGCTGGCTCAAATCATCCGCATGGTGCAAGATGCCCAGGGAAGTAAAGCCCCGGTACAGAAACTGGTAGATAAAATAGCCGGTATTTTCGTACCCGTTATCATCGGTATAGCCTTGTTGACTTTCGGGTTGTGGTGTTTATTCGCACCGACTGCCGGTTTTTCCCACGGTCTGCTGGCTATGATCACCGTCCTCATCATTGCCTGCCCCTGTGCCCTGGGCCTGGCTACTCCGACAGCACTCATCGTAGGAATCGGAAAGGGAGCTGAACACGGCATTCTGATAAAAGATGCGACAAGCCTGGAGATTGCCCGGAAAATCGATACGATTGTATTAGATAAAACAGGTACGATAACCGAAGGGCATCCAAGGGTCGTAAATACTTACTGGCATACAGAAACAACGGAAGCCCGGAAAATAATATACAGTCTGGAACGTTTGTCGGAACATCCGCTGGCAGAAGCGATAGTCAGGGAATTCGGACAAGAAACATCTATTCCGGTCACCGGATTCGAAACGATACCGGGTAAAGGAATAAAAGGCCGGACAGGCGATGAAACCTATTACGCCGGAACCGCTGAATTACTCACAGACAATGGCGTCATCCTCCCGGAACCCTTAAAACAAAGGGCCGAAAGTTGGCTCAAAGAAGCCAAGACAGTCGTCTGGTTCGGTCATTCGACCCAGGCCCTGGCCATAATCGCGATCACCGACGAGATAAAACCGACCTCATTGCAAGCCATCCGGCAGATGGAAAAAATGGGGCTGACCGTTTACATGCTGACCGGAGATAATGTCGGTACAGCACAGGCTATAGCCCGAAAAGCAAACATCGGCCATTACCGGTCGGGCGTTCTTCCTCACGACAAAGCTATCTTTATCGAACAACTGCAACAAAAAGGTGCCCGGGTAGCGATGGTCGGCGACGGAATAAACGACAGCGCAGCATTGGCACAGGCAGATTTGAGTATCGCTATGGGAAAAGGAAGTGATATCGCCATGGAAACCGCCATGGTCACCATCCTTTCCTCCGACCTGCTGAAAATACCGGAAACGATCCGTTTATCACGGCTGACGGTGAAAACCATCCGGCAAAATCTGTTCTGGGCTTTTATTTACAACCTGGTCAGTATTCCTATTGCAGCAGGCATACTTTATCCGGTTTGCGGTTTCCTGCTCAATCCAATGATCGGCGGAGCAGCTATGGCATTCAGCAGTGTGAGTGTAGTAAGCAATAGTTTACGGCTGAAACGGAAAAAAATAAGCCTTACCCCGACGGGCTACGAGATTCGGAACGAAGAAGTTAAACCTATAAATAAAAAAGTCATGAAAAAAAGATTTACTATCGACGGCATGATGTGTGGTCATTGCCGTGCACACGTTGAAAAAGCACTGAACAGCATCGACGGTGTAAAAGCAATCGTAACGCTCGATCCTCCGGAAGCGACAATCGAATTCACAGATAAAGAATTTTCTTTAAACGAGTTACAACAAGTCATCCAGAATAAAGCCGGAGACTATAAATTACACGATTTGGAATAATGTACGCGCCAATCGCATGAATCCTCTAAAGTACCAGGACAATTCGGACAACCATTTATTATTATTCAACGATCCCCTTCAACGCCGAAGGTATGCCTGTTCGCTGATCATGATACTACTGATGACAGGAGTTGCCGAAATCCTGCATGAGAAAGAGATTATCTTTCCTGAAATAGCAGCTCTTATCATCGGCATGTGGATTGTCGATAAACGGGTATGGCATATCGAAGCCGGACAAATGTTATCGTTAATGACTCTTGGCGCCTGTACCGGTGTTCTCCTGGTGCTTTACTCCTCATTTCCTTTGGTGGTCAACGTAGCGATCGCTTTTCTGTTTGCAGGGCTAAGTCTTCTATTCACCCGGACTACATTATTCCGATGATATCCGTCTGTGTACTTCCCGTGTTGTAAAAAACCGAAAGCTGGGTCTATCCGGTATCCGTTTTCGTGATGACCTTGATTATCCCTGTCGCTCAACGCTGGATGGAGCACCTCGGCTTATGGCAAAAAAAACCATAAATTCCCGGCTACTTTCAAATCAAATTTTGCTTCCATCGGTCTTTATCTTATGTATTCGGCTTCAATAATGTCCTATCCATTGTTATGATACGGCCAACGGAAAAAACGGAAGAGTAACCTTCATACCCCAACAGCTCTCCTTTACAAACCTAAACTATATCTTGTTTTTATGTTTTAAAAACCGGTTCGCCAGATATTTCCTTACCGGTATGTCATAAAATTTCAGGCAACCATAAGCTAAAACGATACTACCTATAACGACTCCTAAAGCACCGGGAAACTTATAACAAAATAATAATGTTATCCGGTATACAACTTTGGTTTTATGGGACCGACCATATGTTCCTTTCCCGTCAGTCCACCACAACATCTTTTGAAGGCACTCCGATCGATCCCATCGCCCCCCCCTCTGATTACAATGTCGTAAAACCGGGCAGATCTTAGCAATTCAGGCCCGATATCAGGACCAGGAAGGTACCGTAATGCCGACAATGTAACAGCCATTGCTTACTTCAACTCACAATGGGAAATTAATACCTTGATATCACTCCCAAACAGTACCGGGACGACTGGATGAGACCGGCATTTCGGGGTAATAATAAGCATATGAACGATTTCCCGATCAGAGTTTCTGTTTCAAATGTCCGGCAGAGATTTCTATAGTATTTCCTGCCAGAATTTTGTCGTTTGAAACATTGTTCGTAACTTTGCGAACAATAAAACTGATTTATGGGGAAGACTAAAGATTATACAGACGAACAAGAACGAATAGCCCGCTACGCTAAAGCAATGGGACATCCGGCCCGAATGGCTATCCTGCAATTTCTGGCAGGACGGGAAACCTGCTTTTTCGGAGATATCCATGAAGAATTACCGATAGCCAAAGCAACGGTTTCACAACACTTGAAGGAATTAAAGGAAGCCGGATTGATACAGGGAGAAATAGAGGCACCGAAAGTGAAATATTGTATCAACCGGACCAATTGGGAGGAAGCCAAACGATTATTTTCAGTTTTTTTCTGTCATTGTAAAGACAAAAAATCTTGTTGCTGAAAACAGCAGGCTTTTTTATGCGAATATTGTTCGTAATTCTACGAATTACAAACAATAATAACAAGAATCTTGTATGATGAGAATTATTCACTATTTAATATTTTGAAACGATGGAAATTAAAGTATTAGGAACAGGCTGTGCAAGTTGTAAAGCACTTTATACAGCAGTAATACAAGCTGTATCGGAAACCGGTATTGAAGCGAAGGTCGTAAAAGTAGAGGAACTGACCGAGATTATGAAGTATAACGTAATGAGCATGCCGGCCTTGGTAATCGACGGTAAAGTGGTATCGAGCGGCCGAAAGCCGACCGTTAGTGAGGTTAAAAAGTTACTTGTAAAATAAACGACCATGCGACTCACAACTTTATTGATTACATTGACTCTATTCTCCGCCTGCAGAGAAAAGCAAAGCAGAAACTTGCAGCTACAGGAACAAACCGTAACCGGCGACCGGGTGGAGGTAATTTATTTTCATGGGAAACAACGTTGTATGACTTGTAAAAGCATCGAGGCACAGACAAAAGAATTGCTGACAGGAAGTCTCGCAGAAGCAGTGAAAACCGGACAGATCGTATACCGGACAGTAGATATTTCGGATAAAGAAGGAGAAAAAATAGCGGATCGGTATGAAGTCACCTGGTCATCTCTGTTTGTAAATCGCTGGAAAGATGGGCAGGAACAGCGAAACAATATGACAGAATTTGCTTTTTCGAAGGCAACAAGCGATCCCGAAGGATTTAAAGCAGGATTGAAAGAAAAAATTGAAATATTGATGAAATAATGGAATCTCCGGACATTTTGATGAATAGCGGTCTACCTGTCGCGACAGCTTTCGTACTGGGTTTACTGACCGCAATAAGCCCCGGTATTCTCTGAAGCCATTCTGTCCAAGTCTAAGCCGGTAATCTTACATCGGTAACCGGAAACGAATTTTTCGAAACGGGTTACTTTATACCTTGGGGCGGATTATTACCTATACACTCCTGGGCCTGCTGGTTATCCCCATTTTACGGGAAGGAGCAAGTATGTTCGCCATACAAAAAGGAATCAGTCAGTGGGGGGAATGGATTATTTCACCTTTACTATTGCTTACCGGTGGATTTATGCTATGGGGTCAACGGTTGAATCTTCCGAAATTCGGTTTTTCGGGAGACAATGAAAAACTGCAAAACCTGAAAGGTGGTGTAGGTAGTCTGACATTGGGTATATTATTTGCCTTGGCTTTCTGTCCGACAAGCGGGATTTTCTACTTCGGTCTGCTGATACCGATGGCAGCGATCTCAACAGGCGGGATGTGGTTTTCTGTTGTTTTTGCTGTAGCCACAGCTTTACCGGTAGCGGTAGTGGCCTGGCTGCTGGCCTACAGTATTGCAGGAATCGGACGTTTCTACAATCGCCTACAGGTGTTCGAACGATGGATGCGAAGGATTGTCGGCTGGTTATTCACCGGCACCGGCCTCTATTATCTGATCAGGTTATTATAAAAATCGGAGGAAGGAATGAAAAGGCAACTGATAAAAACAGGAATAACGGTTACTTTACCTATAGTTATCCTTATAGTTCTCTTTGCATTACAGGATACTTTCATCCGGCTAGGTTCCACCCGAATGAGCCGGATACAAAACGAAACGACGGCAGCAAGCATAGCAGATAGCATACAAATCTTGTACAACTACAAAGACCGATGCGATACAGGACTGCAATATACTTTTCTGGAATTCGGAGCGATGGGTTGTATAAGCTGCCGGAAAATGGAACGTGTCATGGAAGATATCCGAACAACATACGGCAAAAGGGTTAAAGTTCGGTTTATGAATGTGTCGAAGCATCGGTGGCGATCTTGGTGGGCATCAGGTTCAGGATCAAAATTTCCAGCGGACGGATATGCTGCGCCAGCGCCCGCTCCCGGTGCATAACAAAGACGTTTTCTTCATACAGGGCGTCAAAGGCGGGTAAGGTCTTGGGAATGATCAGCGGCATAGGAAAGTCGCTCCTTTGCTAGACGATTCAAAAATGGCGCCGCGTTCGCTTTGCCATCTTCAGAGGAATCATGATTTTTGATTTCACGGGAAGGCATCAGACCTTATCCAGTGCCTGCGCGATATCGGCGATGAGATCCTCGGCGGATTCCAGACCGCAGCTCATGCGCACCAGCTCGGCGGGCACACCGGCGGCAGCCAGCTGCTCGTCGTTCATCTGACGGTGGGTGCTGGAGGCGGGGTTCAGGCAGCAGGTGCGGGCATCGGCCACATGGGTCTCGATGGCGGCAAGCTTCAGCTCCTTCATAAAGGTGCTGGCGGCCTGACGTCCGCCGGCCAGACCAAAGCTCACGACGCCGCAGCTGCCGTTTGGCAGGTACTTCTGCGCCAGTGCGTGGTAGGGGCTGCTTTCCAGCCCACAGTAGTTCACATAGGCCACCTTGGGGTGGTTTTCCAAGAACTGTGCCACCGCCATACCGTTGGCGCAGTGGCGCTGCATCCGAACGTGCAGGCTTTCCAGACCAAGGTTCAGCATATAGGCGTTCATGGGGGACTGCATGGAGCCGAAGTCCCGCATGAGCTGCGCAGTGGCCTTTGTAATGAAAGCCCCCTCCTTGCCGAAGCGCTCGGCGTAGGTGATACCGTGGTAGCTGTCATCCGGGGTGCACAGACCCGGGAACTTCTCAGCGTGCGCCATCCAGTCGAACTTGCCGCCGTCCACGATGGCACCGCCCAGCACTGCGCCGTGGCCGTCCATGTACTTGGTGGTGGAGTGGGTCACGATGTCCGCGCCCCACTCAAAGGGGCGGCAGTTGACCGGTGTGGGGAAGGTGTTGTCCACCATCAGCGGCACGCCGTGGGCGTGGGCGGCCTTGGCAAACTTTTCAATGTCCAGCACGGTCAGGGCGGGGTTTGCGATGGTCTCGCCGAACACCACCTTGGTGTTGGGCCGGAAGGCGGCATTCAGCTCCTCCTCGGTGCACAGGGGGTCTACGAAGGTGGCGGTGATACCCATTTTAGCCATGGTGACCGAGATGAGGTTGAAGGTGCCGCCGTAGATGGTGCTGGAGGCCACGATGTGGTCCCCTGCCTCGCAGATATTGAACAGGGCAAAGAAGTTTGCGGCCTGTCCGCTGGAGGTAAGCATAGCGGCGGTGCCGCCTTCCAGCTCGCAGATCTTTTTGGCTACCATGTCGCAGGTGGGGTTCTGCAGGCGGGAATAGAAATAGCCGTCTGCCTCCAGATCAAACAGCTTGCCCATGTCCTCGCTGGTGGCGTACTTGAAGGTGGTGGACTGAATGATGGGGATCTGACGGGGCTCGCCATTGCCGGGGGTGTAGCCGCCCTGCACGCAGATGGTATCACGGTTCATACAACATACTCCTTTGCTGGTTTTTTGGTCGGGAAGGACGATTCCCCGCAGGAGGGGCTGCCTCCGGCGGGGAATCGAAAAGTCAAAGTTTCTTATTTCCGCAGGCGCTTATCGCTCTTGGTGGCCCACAGGGTGCCCACAGACTGGAACGCCTGCACCATCAGCACCAGCAGCACCACGCAGACGATCATGATATCGGTCTGGTAGCGGTAGTAGCCGTAGGACAGGGCGATCTTGCCCAGACCGCCGCCGCCGATGACGCCGGACATGGCGGAGTAGCCCAGAATGGTGGTCAGTGCGGTGGTCATGCTGGAGATCAACCCGGGCAGGCACTCCGGGATCATGACCTTGGTGATGATCTGAAACGGGGTAGCGCCCATGCTCTGGGCAGCTTCCACCACACCCTCATCCAGCTCCCGCAGGCTGGTCTCCACCAGACGTGCCACGAAGGGGAAGGCGGCGACCACCAGCGGAACAATGGTGGCCTTGGTGCCCACCGTAGTGCCCACGATGGCGCGGGTAAGCGGGAACACGCAAATCATCAGAATGAGGAAGGGCACACTGCGCAGGATGTTGATGACGATGTTGATCAGATGCATCAGCCAGCCGGGCAGGGGCAGAATGCCATCCTTGTCACCGGCTACCAGCAGCACGCCCAGCGGCAGGCCCAACACCAGCGCAAAGGCGGTGGAGAGCACCGTTACATAAAAGGTCTCCCAGATGGCAAAGCCGTAAGCTGCGATATTCATATACCGGTCACCTCCTCTACCGTTACGCCGGACTGGCTGCGCATATACTCCACAGCCTGCTGTGCGACCGCAAGTTCTGCGGGCAGCTTGAGCAGCATGGAACCGTAGCACTGGCCGCTCAGATCGCGGGTATCGGCGCTGAGCACCGACACCAGAATGCCCTTTTCGGCGGCAAGGCTTGCCACCAGCGGCTTTGCAGTGGAGGAACCATTAAAGGTAACGCGCACCACATGGTCATCCGGCGCAAAGCAGGAAAGATCCCGCGCTGCGCTGCCGCCGTTGGGAGCCACCAGACGCTTGGCAGCCGCCGTTTTGGGGTTAGCAAAAATCTCCTGTACCGAGCCCTGTTCCACGACCATACCGCCGTCCAGAATGGCCACGCTGTCGCAGATCTCCTCCACCACGCTCATCTGATGGGTAATGACCACCACGGTGATGCCCAGCTTACGGTTGATATCCTTGATCAGGGTCAGGATGGAGTGGGTGGTGTTGGGGTCCAGCGCACTGGTAGCCTCGTCGCACAGCAGCACCTTGGGGTTGGTGGCCAGTGCGCGGGCAATGGCGATGCGCTGCTTCTGACCGCCGGACAGCTGTGCCGGGTAGGCGTTGGCCTTATCCGGCAGACCCACCATCTCCAGCAGTTCCATGGCGCGCTTTTCGGCCTCCGCCTTCTTTACGCCTGCCAGCTCCATAGGGAAGCAGACGTTCTTCAGGCAGGTGCGCTGCATAAGCAGGTTGAACTGCTGGAAGATCATGGTGATCTCCCGACGGCGCTTGCGCAGCGAGGCGGGAGACAGGGTCTCCATAGCCACGCCGTCGATCACCACGCTGCCGCCGGTGGGGCGTTCCAACAGGTTGATGCAGCGCACCAGCGTGGATTTGCCCGCACCGGACATACCGATGATGCCGTAGATGGAGCCATCGGGAATGGTGAGGTTGATGTTCTGCAGCGCTTTCACCGCGCCATCCTTCATCTGGAAGGTCTTGGAAAGATACTTGAGTTCGATCACAGAAATTGCTCCTTTAGCTTATCCCTCGATGGTAGATTATCCCTCGATGGGTGCCAGACTGTCCTGCTTGCCGCCGTAGACGCCCATGGGCTCTACGTGAATACCGGCAACAGATACCAGATGGGTACCCTTTTCGGCGTTGAAGTTGTCCAGATACGGCTGATGCTGGAAGTAGTTGGTGTCTACCTGACCGTCCTCGACGATCTGGTTGGGGATCACATAGTCGTCGTACTCCTGGATGTCCAGCGTGATGCCCTTGGCGGCAAGGATCTCCTTGCACACCTCCAGCACCTCGCAGTGGGGAGCGGGAGTAGCGGCGCAGCTGACGGTCTGGCCGTTCAGAGCGTCATAATCCACAGTGGAATCATAGCCGTCGGTGGGGTTCTCCACAACGGACACCACGGAGCCCTTGTAGGTCTCGTCCATGAAGTCCTTCACCTTCTGGCTCTGCAGGGCAGCAGCCAGAGCCTTGATCTTAGGCTCCTCCTGATTGCCGTCCTTGCACACCAGAATGTTGACGTAAGCAGAAGAGCCGTCCTCCATGGCCAGTGCATCGGTCATGGGGTTCAGACCGGCAGAGATGGCGTAGTTGGAGTTGATGACGGCGTAGTCCTCGTCCTGCAGGACGTTGGGCACCTGAGCGGCCTCCACCTCGTCCACGGTGACGTTCAGGGGGTTCTCCTCGATGTCATTCTTGGTGGCGGTCAGGCCGGCATCTGCCTTCAGCTTGAAGAAGCCGTTCTTCTCCAGCAGGGTCAGGGCACGGGCCTCGTTGGTGGTATCGTTGGGCACAGCCACCTTGATCTTATCCAGCTTAGCAGCGGCAGAAGATGCCACGCTGCCGGATGCAGCGGCGGAGCAGGCCATGATAACGGGCATTTTCAATACCCTTACGGAGTTTGATTCCATCCATACCGTGCAGGTCACCTTGGATGGAGCCAAGGTTGCCGCCCTACCCCATGGGACGGATATTTCTGAGGCCTTTAGTACCCTCCCGTTAAACGTGGAGGAGGGAACCTTGGCCGTATCCAGTGGAAACGCCC
>ENA-OPDF01001246-OPDF01001246.1-human-gut-metagenome-genome-assembly--contig:-NODE-1246-length-15444-cov-4.892066_pt1 | contig 15444 bp, 10 predicted proteins | sample MGYA00241575_ERZ501501 | MGnify/ENA primary metagenome ERZ501501 (study PRJEB25962, sample SAMEA1972229) | human gut metagenome | biome: human gut; feature: human-associated habitat; material: faeces... | reverse complement strand
TCCATTGTCGGATTCTCCGGAGTATTAGTCGATATGCTTGACGATAAAGAAGACATCGGGCAATATGTGGCATTGATAGAAAGTAATAGTAAGTTGTTGTTAAAGTTGGTAGGTGATATTCTTGACATTTCTATTCTTGATAGTGAGGTTGAAATTAAGCACAATGCAGTTGATGTCAATGCTTGTTGCCAAGCCTCGATAGATGCGGCAGGGACTTTATTTTCTCCGGATACAAAACTTGTTTTTAAACCGGCTTGCGATGAACTGATCATAAATAGTAATTATAACTATATAGTACAGGTGCTTGATAACCTGTTGAGTAATGCATCGAAATTTACTCATGAAGGTTCTGTTACATTGGCTTATGAAGTAAAAAAAGAGACGAATCAACTGATTTTTACGGTTACGGATACCGGAATAGGTATTCCCATTGACGAGCAAGAACATGTATTTGAACGTTTCGTTAAGCTGGATAACTTTAGCCAGGGAGCGGGACTGGGCTTATCTATCTGTCGTATTGTTGCAGAAAGGTTGGGAGGTTTTCTGATTATAGATAGAGAATATACCCAAGGTACCCGCTTTATTTTCTGTGTGTCAATGTGAAGAATAAAATGAAAAACGGTATTTTTGTGCTCTACTAAATTAAAGAAAATGCAGACAGCAAAGGAAATCCAGCAAGAACTGGAGCAATACATTGATCCTGTGAAGCGGGAATACCTTCCTAATTTCTTCAAAACCGGAAAGGGACAATACGGAGAAGGCGATAAATTTCTGGGTATCGTAGTTCCTAACACTCGTATTGTGGCGAAGCGTCATAAGGATGCACCGTTCGAGGTAATGGTAGAATTGCTGCAAAGTGAATGGCATGAATGCCGCCTGTGTGCCTTGCTGATGTTGGTGGAACGCTTTAAAAAGTGCGATGAAAAGGACAAAAAAGAAATATTCAACTTTTATCTGACACAGACTGCCCGCATCAATAACTGGGATTTGGTTGACCTTTCCGCTCCGGGTATTGTGGGCGAATATCTGAAAGATAAGCCTCGTGATGTCCTCTATCGTTTGGCCGATAGCGATTTACTTTGGGATCAGCGCATAGCAGTGGTTTCCACCTATACACTAATTAAAAACGACGATTTCATCGATATTATTGCTCTTTCTGAACACTTTTTGCATACTCGTCATGACCTGATGCGAAAGGCTGTAGGCTGGATGTTGCGGGAAATGGGGAAGCGGGACAAGGACTTATTGGTGCAGTTCCTTGAAAAGCATTGTAAACTGATGCCCCGCACGATGTTGCGCTATGCGATAGAAAAATTTCCGGAAGAAGAACGAAAACAATTTATGCAACGGTAATAGGCTGACATATACTGTTGGCCACACTTTTATCGTTTGTACTGTAAAAGCCCAGGTAGGCAATCAAAGTATCGTTTTTCCAGTCTTTAGGAAGTTCCAGTTTGGCGTTGCCATCCGAGCGCATAGCTGCTGATGTATCATAAATAGCCAAGGCTTTCTCTTTGTTGTATACTAATATCATGGTTGCGTCCGTAGCCATTGCATTCCCTTGTCCGCTATTATCCTTCCAGGTAAAGAGGGCTTTGCTGCCTTCGGTGCTTACTGTTGTATCGGATGCTTGTGTAAGGCTTCCATGTGACACCAACACTTTGTTATAGTCAATTTCTAATCCCTGCTCACTGTCTGCAAGGGCATTTTTCATCACATAGGACATGGCAGCGTTGAAAGCAGTCTGTCTTTCTGCGAATTCCCGGTATCCGATGCGTAGAAAGGGAGTAATTGTTCTGAGGAAGTTGAGTGCCACCTGAAATTTGCTCCGTTGTCCCTGTTGCTTTTCGGTGCGTGGGTTGGTCATGTTGGCAGGACGGGTACGAAATAAGGTATCCCTTTCCATGTACATCCTACCAGATTCCCTACTTTTCCTGTGAATCCGCCGAAAGCTCCTTGTTTGATTTTTCCCATGATAGTTTCATTTTTAATAATTCATATTTTGTTGTTTGTGAAGGGAGAGAGAAGTTTGGGCATGGCTTTTCTGATTCTTCATGCATTGCTCTTTGAAAAGTGTTGCACTGTAAAGGTATGAATAAACTTTTTCTTTTAGCCTTTGATTTTGACGGTTTGTTTTCATGAATTTTAAATATATGTGGAACATTCTCAAAATGTGGTACTTCGTCATAATTAAGGTTGGTCTCGGACTTAGTTGTGTCTTACCTTCTACCTGTATATAAGAAGAAGTAGGCAGGGAGAAAGTAAGGAGAAGATAGGGAGTAGGTCAGTAGCTATTATATTTTCCTGCAGTTTGTGAAGTTATCAAGCTTTGCGTGCGGAGGTTTTTTCTTATGCAGGGTATTTTATCTTGATACAGTAATGTTGTTTGTGAAAAGAGTTAACTTATAGGGATAATCTCAAAATAAATTAGTTATTTTGCAGAAAACAAAAGGCTAAACCTGTGGAACAGGCTATCTCAAGATATGGAACGAGAAGATTTTGATATACGTGATAATCAATTGACCAGTAGGGAACGCGATTTTGAAAACGCACTTCGTCCGTTGTCCTTTGAAGACTTCAGCGGACAGGATAAGGTGGTGGATAATCTGCGTATCTTCGTTAAAGCAGCTCGTCTGCGTGGCGAAGCGCTGGATCATGTATTGCTACATGGACCTCCGGGATTGGGTAAAACGACTCTTTCCAATATTATTGCGAATGAGCTGGGAGTGGGCTTTAAGGTAACTTCCGGTCCGGTGCTTGATAAGCCGGGCGATTTAGCGGGGGTGCTTACCAGTCTGGAACCGAATGACGTGCTGTTTATCGATGAAATTCACCGCCTTTCTCCGGTGGTGGAGGAGTATCTGTACTCCGCAATGGAGGATTACCGCATTGATATTATGATAGATAAAGGCCCGTCTGCACGGAGTATTCAGATTGATCTGAATCCGTTTACGATGGTGGGGGCTACTACCCGTAGCGGTTTGCTGACTGCGCCCTTGCGTGCCCGTTTTGGTATTAATCTGCATTTGGAATATTACGATGATGACCTGTTGAGCGGTATTATTCGCCGTTCGGCAGGGATACTGAATGTACCTTGCTCTACAAGAGCAGCGTCTGAGATCGCTTCCCGTAGTCGTGGAACGCCGCGTATTGCGAATGCATTGCTGCGTCGCGTGCGAGATTTTGCACAGGTGAAAGGTTCGGGGAGCATTGATACCGAGATTGCGAATTACGCTCTTGAAGCGCTGAATATAGATAAGTACGGGCTCGATGAAATCGACAATAAGATACTCTGTACCATTATTGATAAGTTCAAGGGCGGTCCGGTAGGGCTTACTACTATTGCTACGGCTTTGGGCGAGGATGCCGGAACCGTAGAAGAGGTGTACGAACCGTTCCTGATAAAAGAAGGCTTCCTGAAGCGTACTCCGCGCGGACGTGAAGTAACTGAATTGGCTTATAAACATTTAGGACGTAGTCTTTACGATAGTCAGCGTACGTTATTTAATGAATAACGAATAAAAATGGGTGGATTAAAAAGTTTAGCAAAAGAGACAGCTATTTACGGGGTAAGTAGTATTGTAGGACGTTTCCTCAATTATCTGCTGGTACCTGTATATACGATAGCTTTGCCTGCATCATCGGGTGGTTATGGTGTGGTTACGAATATATATGCCTGGGTGGCATTGATGCTGGTATTACTGACGTGCGGCATGGAAACGGGATTCTTCCGTTTTGCCAATAAAGGGCAAGATGATCCGATGCGGGTATATTCCACCACCTTGTTGAGCGTAAGTATCGGCTCAGTGGTATTCGTTGTTTTGGGATTGTTGTTTTTAGAACCTATTGCCGGATGGTTAGAATACGGAGAGCACCCTTGGTATATAGGTATGATGATGATTGTGGTGGCAATGGATGCTATTCAAAGTATTCCGTTCGCTTATCTGCGTTATAAGAAACGTCCCATTAAGTTTGCTGCATTGAAGTTGCTGTTTATCTTTCTCAATATTGCTCTCAATCTTTTCTATTACGTTGTTCTGAAAGGAAATGATGTAGGTTATGCTTTCCTTTTCAATCTGGTATGTACCTCTGTTGTCATGTTGTGCATGATACCGGAACTGAGAGGATTTACCTATGTGCTGGATAGAGAGCTATTGAAGCGGATGCTTCGTTACTCCCTGCCATTGGTGATATTGGGTGTGGCAGGGATCTTGAACCAGGTGGCTGATAAGATTATTTTTCCTTTCGTTTATCCCGATGAGGCTGAGGCTACCGTACAACTCGGCATTTACGGAGCTGCCAGTAAGATTGCCATGATTATGGCTATGTTTACCCAGGCATTCCGTTTTGCTTATGAACCTTTTGTATTTGGTAAGAGCAAGGAGAAAGATAGCCGTGAGATGTATGCTCAGGCTATGAAGTTCTTTATCATCTTTACTTTACTCGCCTTCCTGGCAGTGATGTTTTATCTGGACATTCTGCGCCATATCATCGGGCATGATTATTGGGACGGATTACGGGTAGTACCCATCGTTATGGCAGCGGAAATCTTTATGGGCATTTATTTCAACCTGTCTTTCTGGTACAAGCTGATTGATGAAACCCGTTGGGGGGCTTATTTTTCATTGACGGGCTGCACCATCCTGATATTGATGAATATATTTCTGATCCCGAAGTATGGTTATATTGCTTGTGCCTGGGCTGGATTTACAGGATATGGCGTTGCTATGTTGCTTTCTTACTTTGTGGGTCAGAAGAAATATCCGATACAGTATGATTTGAAGGCAATCGGTATGTATGTGCTTCTTGCTGCTGTGCTTTATCTTGCTGCCGAATATGTGCCGATAGACAATATCTACCTGCGTATGGCATACCGTACAGTTCTGCTGATACTGTTTATCGCCTACGTTGTGAAGCGTGATTTGCCGCTGAATCAAATACCAATCCTAAACCGTATCATAAGACATTAGAATAGTCCGCATGGCAAATTGTAAATTGTAAATCGTCAAATTGTAAATGATATGATGGAAACACCTGAACAAAACCGAAATGTTTTTGCCGTTAAAAAGTTCCTGAGCGAGTATCTTGATCTGAGAAAAGACAAGGACAATGAGCTGGAAACAGTAGACTCCATCCGCAAAGGAGTAGAGTTTAAAGGGGCTAACCTGTGGATTTTGATCTTTGCCATTTTTATGGCATCATTAGGACTGAATGTTAATTCCACGGCCGTAATCATCGGTGCCATGTTGATTTCTCCACTGATGGGACCTATCATGGGGGTGGGACTTTCTGTCGGTCTGAATGACTTTGAATTGATGAAACGTTCACTGAAGAGCTTTCTGATAACGACTCTGTTCAGTGTAACCACGGCTACTGTCTTCTTTCTTGTAAGCCCTGTTGCCGAAGGACAGTCGGAGCTTCTGGCACGTACTTCACCTACGATTTATGACGTATTCATCGCATTGATGGGCGGTCTTGCCGGTGTAGTTGCCCTGTCTACCAAGGAGAAAGGAAACGTAATTCCTGGTGTTGCCATTGCCACTGCTTTGATGCCGCCGCTCTGTACGGCAGGTTACGGGCTGGCAACGGGTAATCTGGTTTATTTTCTTGGAGCATTCTATCTCTACTTCATTAATTCGGTATTTATCAGTCTTGCCACGTTTGCCGGAGTGCGTGTGATGCACTTCCAGCGTAAAGAGTTTGTGGACAAGAAGCGGGAGAAGAAAGTACGCCAATACATAATACTGATTGCCGTGCTGACCATGTGTCCGGCTGTTTACCTGACGGTAGGGATCATTCAGAGCACTTTCTATGAGAGTGCCGCCAATCGGTTTGTTGCCGAACAGCTTTCTTTTGAGAATACACAGGTATTGGATAAAAAAATCCATTATCATGGCAGCAAGGACAATGAGATACGCGTGGTACTGATCGGACAAGAAGTTCCTGAGGCTTCGATTGCCATTGCCCGTAGTAAGATGAAGGATTATAAGTTAGGTGAAACCAAACTGATTGTTCTTCAGGGAATGAATAACGAAGCTGTGGATATTTCTTCTATCCGGGCTATGGTGATGGAAGACTTCTATAAGAACAGTGAAGAACGACTGGTGGAACAAACAAAGAAGATTACAGTGCTGGAACAGAGCCTGGCAAGATATAAATCTTTCGATGAATTGGGCAAAACGATTGTTCCGGAGCTAAAAGTTCTCTATCCATCAGTGAAAACCGTTTCTATCTCTCATGCCATAGAACTGACGATTGATTCGGTACGGACAGATACCATTACACTTGCCGTACTGAAGTTTGGCAAGCATCCCGACACCCACGAGAAACAAAAGATTACCGAATGGTTAAAAGCACGTACGGGAGCGAAACAATTAAGACTGATTGCAGAATAATTTAATACGAAATAGAATGAAGCTAAAGTATATACTGATTGTTGCTTGCAGCCTCTTCACGTTGACGGGACGGGCGGACGAAGGTATGTGGATGCTGGGAAACCTGAATAAACAGACCCGTAAGGCTATGAAAGAACTTGGCCTGCAAATGCCTGCTGATAAACTATATAATCCGAAGAAGCCGTCGTTGAAAGATGCGGTAGTCAGTTTCGGAGGATTTTGTTCTGGAGTGGTAGTGTCGGAAGACGGGCTGGTGTTTACCAATCATCACTGTGGTTTCAGCAGTGTGCAGCAGCATTCATCAGTGGAGCACGATTACCTGAAAAATGGCTTCGTAGCCCATAGCCGGGCAGAGGAATTGCCTAATCCGGAGCTTTACGTTCGCTTTCTGTTTCGTACGGAAGATGTGACCAAGCGTGTGTTGGGGGCCGTTAAGCCTTCGATGAGCGAAATGGAACGTTCCAGTGCGGTAGACTCTATGATGATGGTAATAGGTGGTGAGGTATCCCTGAAAGACTCCACTTTGCTTGGCGTGGTAGATGCTTATTATGGAGGCAATGAGTTCTGGCTCTCCGTTTACCGCGATTTCAACGATGTGCGGCTGGTGTTTGCACCTCCTTCCTCTGTCGGTAAGTTCGGTTGGGATACGGATAATTGGATATGGCCCCGGCATACAGGAGATTTCTGTGTGTTTCGTATTTATGCAGACCGCAAGAACAGGCCTGCCGATTACTCTCCCGACAATGTCCCGTATCACCCGGAATATGTGGCACCGATTTCACTGGATGGCTATAAGGAAGGCTCTTTCTGTATGACGATAGGCTATCCGGGAAGTACGGAACGTTATCTTTCTTCATTCGGCATCGAGGAAATGATGAATAATTCCAATCAGGCACAGATTGATATTCGTGGTGTGAAGCAAGCTATCTGGAAGCGTGAAATGGACAGTAAAGACAGCATACGCATTAAGTATGCTTCTAAATATGATGAAAGCTCCAACTATTGGAAGAACAGTATCGGTGTCAACCGTGCTATTCGTAAGCTGGGAATCCTAGATAAGAAGCGTGAAATGGAGCAAGAAATCCGTCGGTGGATACAGCAGAACCCGGAAGAACGTGAGAAGCTTCTTCAACTGTTTACCGACTTGGAACTGAATTATAAGAACCGCCGGGAGGTAAACCGTGCGCAGGCTTACTTTATCGAGTCTTTCCTGTATGGACCGGAACTGGTGCAGCTTGCTCTGAAGATTCTGAACTTTGACTTTGAAGGAGAGCAAAAAGCTGTTATTGCTGGTTTGAAGGATATCATCGAACAATATTCTAATTTGGATCTGGATATAGACAAGGAAGTATTTACGGCGCTGCTGAAGGAGTATCGCTCAAAAGTGGATACCACTTTCCTGCCGGAAATCTACCATACTATCGCACAGAAATATGATGGTAATGAGAAAGCTTTCGTAGATAGCCTTTATGCAAGTTCTGAGTTGACTACTCCTCGTGGTTTGAAGCGTTTTCTTGAACGGGACACTACCTATCAGATTTTCGACGATCCAGCTATTTCATTGGGCATTGATATGCTGACAATGTTGTTCGATATGAATATGCAGACGCAGGCACCTACTACGGAAATCATTCGTGGAGAACGCCTTTTGAATGGGGCTATCCGTAGGATGTATGCATCTCGTAATTTCTATCCGGATGCTAATTCCACCATGCGATTGAGTTTTGGGACAGTATGTGGATATACTCCGTTTGACGGAGCGGAATATGATTATTATACAACGACAAAAGGTGTACTGGAGAAGGTGAAAGCTCATGTGGGAGATGTTGATTTTGCAGTACAGCCGGAGTTGGTATCTCTGCTCTCTTCCCGTAATTTTGGAAGATATGCCGATGAAAAGGGCGAAATGAAGGTTTGCTTTATTTCTAATAATGATATTACCGGTGGAAATAGCGGGAGTGCGATGTTTAATTCGAAAGGTGAACTTCTCGGATTAGCTTTCGATGGAAATTGGGAGGCTATGAGCAGCGATATTCTTTATGAACCGAAGATGCAGCGTACCATTGGAGTGGATGTGCGCTATATTTTGTTTATGATTGAGAAGTACGGGAAAGCAGGGAACCTGATCAAAGAATTGAATATTATCAATTAGTGGGCAGGTTCCCGCATTTCCTGGGGGAGACAATTATTTGTTTCCGGACAAAATACCTGTATCAGTATCCTTGTTATTGATTCTTCTGCCTTGACTGTTGCGCTTCTTTCCAAAGTCCAGATTGAAGGATACGTTTAGCATGAACAGAAGCCTTAAGTTCTTGGAATATGCTAACTGGCGATAGGGAGCCGATTTTGAGAGGTTCTCTATTTCCTGTTCATACTTCTTGGTGAACGGGTTCAGTACCCCGGCAGACAAGCTCCATTTCTCCGTATTGTATCCCGCCATGATGGTGTGCAGCTTTTCTTCCTTAGTCAGCGTTTCACCCCACAGGATGTGGTTGCTGGTATTCATTTCTGCCATCAGTACCCAATTCTTATACATTGCCATCAGGCTGCCTCGTAGTCCTGCATTGGTGTGTGTATGCGTGTAGGTGTTGCCGTGACTGATATAGCGGTTCAGGAACGGAGTAAACTTGATAGAGATATACTCCCTGTAAGGTCGTATCTGTATGGCTGTTTCCAGATTGATTCGGTGGAAACCTTTATGGTTCTCGGTAGTGCGGATAAAATACCCGTCTTCGTAGTAGGTATTTTCCATAATTGGCTTACTGTCATAGCTATATCTTCCAAATAAATCGACAGATACATACTTGCTTTGCCAGCTGGCAGATAGTGTATTGGCATAGAATGTAACAGACTTTAAGTCGGGATTTCCTTTGCGTATCTGGTACTTATCCATTGCTTGCGAAATGTTGTTCAGGTCGGACAGGGAAGGAGCATACCCCGACACGTATCCGTTGTATCTGAAAAACCACTTCCCGTTGATAGAGTACGACAGGCTTAAGGAAGGTTTGACTATATACTTCTCGGAAGAATACTGCTCCTGGCTGTTATAAGTTCTCATGGCTCCAATCCCTACAGTGTAGTTCAGAGCTTTTATCTTTGATTGATATTCGGCAAATAGGTACGTTTCGGCCGTATTCATCGTGATTTTATTCTCTATATTACCCGAATATCTATTTTGCAAATAGGCCTGTGTATGCTTGATACCTCCGGTAAACTTACCTGTATTGAATTGTTTTTCGTAGATACCTTCGCCGATGACGGAGTACTTCTCACCTTTGGTTTCTGAATAGATATCCGTATCGTTATTGTCATTATTAAGGGCTTTCTGAATAAAAGTCCGCTTGTTCTTGCTGTCCAGATAAGAAGCCACTACATCCGCATAGATTGTCTGTTTGTTTTTCAGATTTCTCTGGTAATAGATATCCAAAGAGGGGATCAGTACTTTGGAGGCAGAAAGGTCGGATATGGAGTAGGAGGCATCTCCTTCATACAATGTACTGATTCTGTCCGACATGGAACTGGGAGTATCACTGTATTGGTTTCTGAGAGCAATGTTGAGAAGTTGCTTGTCATGATCCTGGTAACTGTAATTGAGGTTGAAGTTAAGGTTATCGTACTTTACTTTTGTAGGTTCTCCTACCTCTCTATTCTCTTGATAAGCCTCCGGGAAGTGGAAACTTTCATAGTTTTCGCGTGTCCACTTCAGATCTCTCTGTCCCCAATATACGGTAGTACTGAGTTCAGACTTGTTGAAGTGGTATTTGGCAGCGAGGTTATGCTCGCCGTATCCTGTATCAGATACTCCGTTGGTGAGATCAGCAGAGATACTTCCTCCCGATTCCCTTCTCTTTACAATGTAGTTTAATACGGCACCTGCATTTCCGTAGCGTGCGCCGGGATTGTCTATATATTCGATGCGGATCACATCTGCCGGACGAATGGCAATGATTTCAGCTTGAGTCACTTCTACACCGTTCATCCTAAGTTGTACATTGTCTCCTCCGGGAACCGTGATGCTGTTGTCTATCGGATTGACCAGGATGCGCGACAGTTGCAGATTTCTCAGTAAGGAAACTCCGTTGGAAGCGGCTTTAGTCTGCATTTCGGTTGGGAGGATAATTTGCCGGTCAGTCTTTTTGATGATGGGGCTGGCTGTGACGGTAACTCCTTCCAACATTACATTATCGGGCGACAGGGGCAGCTCTCCCAGATTCAGGTTAGCTTGCAGGTTATGGATAGAGAGGTAGGAGTTTTCATATCCGATGCATGAGATACATAAGATATAATCTCCATCGTTTACTTCTTTCAGTAAGAAATAGCCGTCGTTGTTTGTGGCAACTCCGGTGATGAATGTCGAGTCCTGAGCCATCAGGCTGACATTGGCATACTCGATGTTCTGATTGTTATTCTCATCGATGATTTTCCCTGTGATTTTGTTTGTCGCCATCAGGGAGGTGCATAGGAATAATGCTCCTAAAATGATACTTAATCTTTTCATTTTTCTTATTATCTTTAGTGATTATTTCTGTTCTTTGAACATGACAAAGATAGAGCGATAGAAACAGAAAAGCGGTTTATATGCGGCACTAAATAAAGTGCAATGGCTTTTGCAACTATTTGAAAATTAAAGAGTTTTGAACTGCGCTTTATGAAAAAGTTTATATCTTCCCATTTCAGGTTTATATATAAAGAAAAGTGCAAAAAAAGGGAGACCGTAACTTCCGTTAATTGATAAATATCTATCTTTGCAAAGACTTAAAGCAAGAAGGAAGGACGGCATGAAAGCATTGAAACATGGTTTGATAGGTTGGGTATGCGTGTTGGTATTGGCAGCATGTACGGAAGTCCTGTCATTGCAACGCATCCAAATAGAAAAGGCGGAACAGATGTTACAGCAGAATGCAGAGGAGGCGATTGCTCTGCTTCGGTCGGTGAAAGATCCCGAAGTATTACCAGACTCGTTGCGGGCACGGTTTGCGCTGGCTATGGGGCAAGCCCACTATAATGCGCATTGGGTGATGAATGAAGATTCTTTGCTGTTATACGCTCTGGATTATTATGGAAGACCGGATGTGAGTGACACATTGCGCTTGTTGCGTACCTACAAACTGGCGGCGCATTACTTCTACGATAGCGAGAGATATAAAGAAGCTACTGAGATGATGGCTGAAGGGAATCGCATTGCAGCCTTGCGCGGCGATACGGCTGCCCGTCTTGATTTGCTGCGGTCTGTAGCGAATATAGGGGAAGGTAATGATGATTTTGAAGGGCTGATACGCTTACAGAAGCAGTTGATAGCTATAGAGCCTGATTCCACCCGACAATATAATAACTATAACAGCCTGGCGGTATCGTACTACTGTGCAAATCAGAATGATTCTGCGCTGCTGGCTCTTCGTAAAGCTACTGAATGCCTGTATACCTCCACAGACTCTTTGAAGGCATTGTACTATGTGATGCGCAACTACGCTGATATACTGAGTGATTCTGGCAAGAATCGGGAAGCCATCAATTTGCAGCGCCATAGTTTACAAGAATATAAAGAAACTAAACACCCTTTTGAGTCCTTATCTTATTATGCTCTTTCGCGTTATTTCCTGAATATGGGTCAGATGGATTCTGCCCGCTACTATATGCAAATGGGAGATAGCGTGCGTTCGCCCTACATTGATCAGGATTTGTCATTGGCTAACTTTTGGCTGGTACAGAAAACATTGATGGATTATATGGATAGCCGCTCTTTTACCATTCGGGATGTGGCGTTCTTCTCAAACCGGCTGTATAACAACTTTATCCGTGACCAGCGGGTGATAGCCCAAAAAGGAAAGGTACAACTGTTACTTCAACAGCAGAATATGAATCTGCAATTGGAAAAGCAGAAAGAACGGACCTTTTTTGTCGGATTGGTGGCTCTCTGTATTTTGTTGTTGCTGGCTATCGTCTGGTATTTGCAGCGAAGAAAGCATTTGCTTGTGGAAAAGGAAGAAGAACTGGAGGCCTTGCGCCGTCTGCTGCATGAGACGGAAGGCGATGAAAGCGGCAATAATGATAAGTTTGTCAAGAAGATGCTGCTCCAGCAGTTAGGTCTGATACGTATTGTGGCTACGAATCCCAGTTCCGATCATCAGGAGCTATTGGTACAGATGGGACGGATAGCCAATAAAGATGTAGCGGTGGACGATTTGCTGGTTTGGAGTGATTTATATAAGACTATTGACATGGTGCATGATGGCTTTTATACCCGTATCTATCAGAAGTATGGAAATATCCTGAATGAAAAGGAACTGCAACTCTGCTGTTTGTTGAAGTCGGACTTTTCAACGAAAGAGATTAGTGTGGTTATTCAGCAGAGCATACGGACGGTGTATCAACGTAAGACGGTGATACGGCAGAAATTGGGCATGGAAGAAAAAGAAGATATCGCTGAATTTCTTTCTAAGCGGATATGAACAAAGTGTGATAAGGTGGTAAGGTGATAGGGTGATAAAGTGATAACGGGATAACGCTCTGTGATATATAGCGCAGCTACTTTATCACCCTATCACCTTACCACCTTATCACTCCTTTCCTCCCTTTCTTTTATGCTAATGATTACTTTTGCAGTTTCATTAAATGTAATCTGCTTTATGCAATTCCCCGGATTCGGTCATCAAATGCCGACAGTGCCGCCTTCGCACCTTCACCCATTGCAATTACTATCTGTTTGTAGGGAACGTCCGAAACATCTCCTGCTGCATAAACGCCCGGAAGCGTGGTGCGGCAAAAAGCATCGATCTTGATTTCGCCTATTGGTGTCGTCTCCAGCATTTCACGGAAAGGAGCACTATTAGCTGCCAGGCCAATTTGTACGAAGATACCATCCAATGGGAAATCCCGTTCTTCACTACTTACACGGTCTTTGACGCGGATAGCTGTTACCTTATCACCGTTTCCCACTACTTTGGTAGTCTGCGAGGAAGTGAAGATTTCTACATTCGGTAAGCTTTGCGCCTTTTCTTGCAATACCTGGTCGGCTTTCAGCGTATCGGCAAATTCAAAGACAGTCACTTTCCGGCAGATACCCGCCAAGTCGATGGCTGCTTCTATACCGGAGTTTCCGCCACCGATAACGGCTATATCTTTCCCCTGATAGAACGGTCCGTCGCAATGCGGACAGAAGGCAACTCCTCTGCCTATATATTCCGTTTCACCTTCCACATTCAGTTTGCGCCAGCTTGCACCGGTGGCAATTATTACACTGGGAGATATGAATGCTTCACCGCCCACTACTGAAATCCTCTTTTCTTTTCCTTGAAGTTCCGCCTTCTCTATCTTACGGTCTTCAAACAAGTCGATGGGATAATGATTGATATGGCTTCTTAAATTGTCTGCTAACTGTGCACCTGTAGTCTGTGGCACGGAGATCAGGTTCTCGATTCCTACGGTTTCCTTTACCTGACCACCGATCTTTTCGGCTACAATGGCTACCCGTAATCCCTTACGGGCTGAATAGATTGCGGCTGAGGCACCTGCCGGTCCGCCACCTAATACGAGGACATCATAAGTACGTGAGATAGGCTCTGCATTCCCTACTGGTTCGGAACCGAACATTTCTTCCAGCTTTTGCAGAAGTTCGCCTAAAGTGCCACGTCCTACATGAAGCAATTTACCGTTGGCATAGACGGACGGTACGCCTTGAATTTTCAGTGCATCCACTTCTTCCTGGAAAAGGGCACCGTCTATCATTTCATGTGTGGCCTGTCCGTTCAGCAGAGCTATTATGTTCAGAGCCTGCACCACATCAGGGCAGTTGGTACATGTCAATGATACATAAGTCTGCAATGAAATGGGTCCTTTCAACGCCTGAATGCGTCGGTGGATGGCTTCATCGGGAAGATTTTTCCCCTTTCCATCGGCATTCAGTATTGCCAGAAGCAAAGATGTGAATTCATGGCCGTTCGGTATCCCGCGGAATTTGACACCGGTTTCTTTCCCGTTTTTCAGTAAAGAGAATTCCAGCTTCGGTTCTTCAGTTTCAGTTACCTCACAGGAGAGTTTATCGGAACATCCTGCTACATCTTTCAGCAACTCTGTCAGCTCCTGTGCGTTTCCGTGCCGGGGATGGCAGGTGATATGAAAAGTGTACTGTGCTTCTAGGTTTTGGAAGACACTGCGTACTTGATTTAAAATGCTTGTTTCTAACATAACAGTATATGTTTAATTCCAGCCATAAATGCATGCTTATCACATTGTATATTAGGAAAATGTAGTTTCCTGACTGTAGGAAACTGTAGTTTCTGCAGTTGGGAACAGGAGTTTCTGAACCTTGGAACTGCTGTTTCCGGCATTCAGAAACTCCTGTTTCTTATTGCAGGAACGATCGTTTCTTCTAATGGAAACTGTCGTTTCTTCAAAAGGGAACGGCCGTTTCCTCTAATGGGAACTGACAGCAATACATATATGGGACTGATTGATTACTAATGTAAGATAAAAGAGGTCCCCTCTATGTGTGCAATGGATAAAGGGGACCTCGCTAATAAAAAAGGGATGTGAACTTAAATTTTACCAACCAAATCTATACTTGGCTTCAGTGTTTCGCCGCCTTTCTTCCATTTTGCGGGACATACTTCACCGTCGTGCGTAGCTACGAATTGCGCAGCTTCCACCTTACGGAGGAGTTCGTCGGCATTACGTCCGATGTTATTGTCCTGTATTTCGGCAATCTTGATTTTGCCTTCGGGGTTCACGACAAATGTGCCGCGGTAAGCCATACCTTCTTCTTCAATCATTACACCGAATGCACGAGTCAGCACGCCTGTAGGGTCTGCCAGCATCGGATACTTGATCTTGCGGATACTTTCGGATGCATCGTGCCATGCTTTGTGCACGAAGTGAGAGTCGGTGCTTACAGAGTACACCTCTACACCCATTGCTTGGAATTGCTCGTATTTTTCAGCGATGTCCACCAGTTCGGTAGGGCATACGAAAGTAAAGTCTGCGGGATAGAAGAAGAAAATAGCCCATTTGCCTTTTACGTCTTCGTTGGTTACTGTTTTGAAACTTCCGTTCT
>ENA-OPDF01001234-OPDF01001234.1-human-gut-metagenome-genome-assembly--contig:-NODE-1234-length-15549-cov-5.074480_pt1 | contig 15549 bp, 10 predicted proteins | sample MGYA00241575_ERZ501501 | MGnify/ENA primary metagenome ERZ501501 (study PRJEB25962, sample SAMEA1972229) | human gut metagenome | biome: human gut; feature: human-associated habitat; material: faeces... | reverse complement strand
TCTTCCGATCTGGATGCTGTACTTCAAGCCATGCAAAGTTGACAGCATCATTCACATTATTATTTTACATCTAACTTAATATTTTGTCAATAGTAAACAAATAAAAAGAACAATTTTCTGAAACGCCCTTCTTTCCTGAATGTAATAAGAAAAAAAGAAATCGCATATCATTCAACGGAAAGGAGAAATAGACATGAAAATAAAAATCCATACACAAAGTATCTTTCAAAGTACTCATACGGAAGAACGAAAAAAACTGGTTACACTGAAAATGGAAAAACTGATCAACATTCAATTGAAAAAAATGAATTGATCGAATCCAACAACAAGAAGGAAGGTGCAATCGATACCAAAAGTTGGAATATACTGCCGCTTATCCATTGAAGACAAAGACAAGCTGAAAACCGACGACAGTCAGAGCATACAAAACCAGAAAGCGATGCTGCGAGATTATTGTCATGAACGGGATTGGGAAATCTATGACATCTATTGTGATGATGGGTACAGCGGCATTGACCGCACTCGTCCTGCATTTCATCGCCTGTTAGCGGATTGTGAAGCTGGAAAAATCAATCTTGTCCTCTGCAAAGACCTATCGCGCCTCGGTCGAGATTACATCGAAGCGGGCAAGTACACAGACTTTGTGTTTCCGTCCCTCGGCTGCCGCTTCATCGCGCTGAATGATGGGGTTGACACCCTCCGAAAGAACAACGAGATGCTGGTCATTCTGAAAAATGTGATGAATGACCTCTACGCGCGGGACACCAGCAGTAAGATCAAGGCGGTGAAGCTGTCCACCTTCAAGAGCGGCAAATATGTCGGCTGCTATGCGCCCCTCGGTTACAGGAAAAGCGAGGCGGACAAGCACGTTCTTGAGATCGACCCAGTGACTGCTCCCGTGGTGCGACACATCTTCGATCTGCGCTTGCAGGGCTACGGTTTCCGCAAGATCGCCTTGCAGCTCAACGCGGAAAAAGTCCCCGCGCCAAGGAGCTTTTACTACATGGCAGAGGGACGGGAAAATCTGCGAGGCGAAACGCCGTTCTGGAACGACGTGACCGTCAAGACCATCCTCCGCAATGAGGTTTACATCGGTCACATGGTACAGAACAAGACCGGCACGGTGTCCTACAAAAACCACAAACAGGTCAGCAAACCGGAATCCGAATGGATCAAGGTGGAAAACACCCATGAGCCGCTGATCCCACAAGAGACGTGGGACGCTGTTCAGCGGATGGACAACCACCCGGCGAGAGGGCGAAGCGGCAAGAACGGCACGATTGCCCTGTTCGGCGGTCTGCTGCGGTGTATGGACTGCGGCTCGTCCATGCGGTATATGCGGGACTATCGCAAAAAGGTTTCCGAGAAGGAGCCGGAGTACAAGGCGTATGTCTGCAACCGTTACGCATCGGGCGGCAAAAATGCCTGTTCGTCCCACTACATCAACCAGAAGGTGCTGACGCAGATTGTCTTGACGGACATTCGGTGCAAGGCAATGTGGGCGCAGAACAGCCGTGAGACGCTGAGGACGCAGCTTTTAGCGAGGGAACAGAGCGCCAGCGTGGAGCGCACCAGAACATTGCAAGCAGAGCTGAACGCCATCGGCAAACGGCTCCCGGAGCTGGATAAGCTGATTCAGTCCGCTTATGAGGATAAGGTTCTGGGGCGCATCCCGGAGAGCGTGTGCGTGAATCTTCTCAACCAGTATGAAGCCGAACGCAGGGAAAAACAGGAGCGTCATAAGGAATTGACCGGGCAACTTGCCGCCAGCCGGGAGACGGAATCCTCCGTGGACGTATGGCTGGACATGATGCAGGACTACGCCCAGCTTGAAGAATTAGACCGTCCCACGCTGGTACGGTTAATTCAGAAAATTGAGATCAGCGAACGCTATCCCGTGGACGATCACGAGGAACGAGACATTCACATTTACTACAATTTCGTCGGTTATATCGAAGCATAAGCCGTCATTCTTTATTCGAGGTTGACTAATGAATGGTTTGCGAAAGATACGAGCCGCAAGGTAAAGGCCGCTTTCAAAGCGAAGTTTGCCACAGGACAGCGTATCGGCGCCTATGCTCCCATCGGGTACAGGAAACACCCGGAAATCAAAAACAAGCTGATAATCGACGAGGAAACCCGCTGGATAGTGGAGAAGATTTTTGACCTTGCTATTCATGGCAGAGGGGCGGCCAGTATCACAAGAATACTGATTGAGGAAAAGGTTCCTACGCCGGGATTTATCAACTTTCAGCGTGACGGGACTTTTGCAAACATCTATGCGGGTGCGCCGGAGGAAAAAAGCTACGCATGGACGATAGCCCAGGTCAAGAGCATTATGAAAGACGAAACCTATATCGGCCATACCATCCACTACCGGGAAACGAACATTTCCTTTAAGAACAAACGGAGGGTACGCAAGCCCCAAAGTGAATGGGTGCGGGTGGAGAACACGCAGGAGCCGATTATCAGCGAACAGGTTTTCCGGCAGGTACAGGAGCAGATAGCAAACCGCCGCAGAAAATGCAAGGACGGTACAACACAGATTTTTTCCGGATTGGTAAAATGTGCGGATTGCGGCTGGTCGCTGTCCTATGGGGAGAACAGGCAGAACAGCAAGCCTTACGGCCATTATCATTGTAGCAAGTACGGACAGGGCACACGCCAATGCTCCATGCATTATATCCGCTATGATGTGCTTTACGCCTATGTCCTCTCCCGTCTGCAATACTGGTCGGGGCTGGTACAGCATGATGAAGAACGGCTTTTGAAGCGGCTGTTAAATGCCACTGATAAGGGACAGGCCGCCGCAAGAAAGAAGCAGGCCGCCGAACTGAAAAAGGCAGAGAAGCGGAAAGCCGAAGTCGATACCCTGTTTGCCCGGATGTATGAGGACTGGGCGGCGGGGCGTATCACGGAATACAACTTCTCTATGTTGTCCGGGAAGTACCAAAGCGAACAGGCTGAACTGGACACAAAGATTGAACAGCTTCAATCCGCTATCGCCACTGAAAGCCAGAACGCCGCAGACGCAGAAAAATGGATTGCCTTGATGAAAGAGTGCGTCAATCCAACAGAACTGACCGCCGAACTTTTGAATACGCTGATTGAAAAAATCGTTGTCCATGAAGCGGTCAAAGGTGAGGACGGAAGCCGGGAACAGGAGGTAGAAATCTTCTACCGCTTTATCGGCAAAATTGATTGAATGATACCAATATCTTTAACTATGTGATACCGGCGCCGCCCAGCCCGAGCTGAGCAAGCTCGTGGAGCTCAGCCGTCTCTACGGCGTGAGCGTCGATGAGCTTTTGAGCCTTGAGGAAGCGGAAAAGGGTGACGCCAAGGCCGCCTCGTCTGTCGACTCTTCCACGCCCGCGCCTGCGCAGGATACCCTTGCCGCGCCGAAGAAGGTTCGCCGGCAAAAGCTCCTTCTCGGCGCGGCGGCGGTCTGCCTCGCCCTCGCCGTCGGTCTGGCACTCTACAATAACCACCGCGTCAAGCAGCTCGAGTGGCAGGTCAGCTCTCTGCAATCACAGATCATGAGCGTGCAGTCCAGCCTTTCCTCGCAGATCGCGGGCATCAGCAGCTCCGTGCGCGAAGCGATGGAGGAGAGCGCCACGCTGACCGCGCAGTTCGACTACACGGTCAAGCGCTTCGACCTGGACACCTACACCTGCACGGTTGCCTTCGCCCTCCGGCCCAAGACGGTGCAGGAAGACCTTGCCGTCTCCCTCCGTCTCCGCTCCCTTGCCTCCGACGACGGAACGGCCGCCGTCGAGCTGGTCCGCGACGAGTACGACGTCTACCGAGGCGAAACCGTGCTTTCGATGAACGATGATGGCTTCGAAGCCACCGCCGCCTACGATACCGGCGGCGAGCGTCAGCTCGAGACGATCCGCGACCTGCCCGGCTTCGCCGACGAGGCGCTGCCGAAGCTCTATGAGGATCTTTCCTTCGGCTACGTCCTCAGCCGTTCCTATTCCGTCTCGGACATCCGATGCAGCGTCAAGGGCTGGGAGGACGAGGACCACCGCACCGCGAACCTCTACCTCGGCGCTTATGACGCCGCCCTCCGGTCCGCGTGGCTCGACTATCGGGTGGACGGAAAGAGCGCCGCGCAAAGCACGCTCCGGTTCATGGAGGTCGACGACAAACGCTCCGCCGTACAGTGGTGGATCAGCGACATTCCCGATGAGAGCACCGCCGGCGTTTACAGCATCTATGGCGCAGAGGGCGTGGAATTTGGCCTTCCCTACGGTGCGGAGCTGCAGGTCGTATTCCATGCGGAGCTGACCGACGGCACGCGGCTCTCGGCAATGCTCACGCGCGAGATAATGCCCTCCGCCAACAACAGCGCCGACGGCGAGAGCGAAGGACCGGCAATGCCCATTGTCCTCACGAAGGATTGATCCGTTCAGGGAACGCCGCCCGCCGGGCGGCGTTCTTTTTTGCGCCGCTCGCGCCAAAGCGTCCAGGAAACGTGCCGCAGCCGTCCGAAATTTTGACGGAAAAAGGGCTTGCAAAGCCCTCGCGTTGTGCTATGATGAGGCCGAAACGAAGCGCGCGACGCGCGCATTTCCGAAAGAGAGGATGAGGAGAGCTTGTTGGAATTTTTAGAGCAGGAGCACATCAGCCCCGCGCTGCTCGACGGCGTCCGCGCCTACCGCGCACAATACCCCGCCGAGCCGGCGCTGCAGGGCCGCATCCCGCAGCCGCGCTATCATTATTATGGGAAAGAGGTCTGGGAGGCCGCCATCGCCGCACTGCTGTGCGGCGAGAACCTGCTGCTCGCCGGCAGCAAGGCGACCGGCAAGAACGTGCTGGCCGAAAATCTGGCGCAGGCCTTCGGCCGCCCCGCGTGGGACGTTTCCTTCCACGTCAGCATGGACGCCGCCGGACTCATCGGCATGGACACCTTTGAAAACGGACAGGTGACCTTCCGCCCCGGCCCCGTCTACCTCTGCGCGAAGCACGGGGGCTTCGGCGTGCTCGACGAGATCAACATGGCCAAAAATGAGGCTCTTGCCGTGCTGCACGCCGCGCTGGACTTCCGCCGCGCCATCGACGTCCCCGGCTACGACCGCGTGACGGTCGCCCCCGCCGCGCGCTTCATCGGCACGATGAACTACGGCTACGCCGGCACGCGCGAGCTGAATGAAGCGCTCACCTCGCGCTTTGTTGTCATTCAGATGCCGCCCATCGCGGAGGACGGTCTGGACCGTCTGCTCGGCGAGGAGTTTCCCACGCTGGAGAAAAAGTACCGCGGACAGCTCGTGCAGCTCTTTCTCGACCTGCAAAAGAAGTGCGGGAGCGCGGAGATCTCCTCCAAGGCGCTCGACCTGCGCGGGCTTCTGGACGCGCTGCGCCTGATCCGCCGCGGCGTGAGCGCCGGTACAGCGCTCGACATGGGCATCACCAACAAGGCCTTCGACGCCTACGAGCAGAGCCTCATCCGCGACGTTATCGCCGCGCGCATCCCCGCGAAGCTCGACCGCAGCCGCCTGTTCACCGACTGATATGGAAACCGACAGCTACAGCGCCAACCAGCGCCGCGCCATCAATCTGGTCTGGACCGCCTGCGGCGACTATCAATTTGAGCCGCAGTTCCTCGCCCTCAAGGCCGACGGCACGCCGGACTTCTACATGAACTGCGTCATCGGTCTGGTCCGCAAGTGGCTGGGCGACGAGATGCCGCGCCGTCTCTTCGCCCTTTGGGCGGACGACACACGGCGCTCCGCGTTCGACGACCTCACGTGGCTCGCGCTGGAAAACGCCGTCTATGAAAAGGAGCTTCCCGTCCGTCCCGTGCTCACGGAGCTGCGCCGCGCCCACGCCGCAGAATTTTTTGCCTCGGAATATCAGCTCTCGCGGCAGGAGTGGATGGACAAGAACCAGCTCGTCTATTCGCTCCAGTCCGCCCGCTGGAGATCTGTCCTTGGGCAGAAGCCGCCGCTGCTCGCCCCGTGGGAAAAGGGACTCTCCGAGGCCCTCGCCTGCCCGGGCACGCTCGACGCGGACGATCTGGAGGCCGCCGTCCGCGCGGCGTTTGAGAAATACCTGCAATTTGACGGCACGCCCCATAAAAAATCACCATTCCGCCTTCATTTCAGCGATAAGTGGGCGCCGCTGCTCACCAAGCTCCTGCCGGTCGAGATCGTCCGCACCGACGAGCTGACCATCGGCCGCTCTGCGGTCGCCGGCGAGAACGGCATGGTGCGCGCGTCCAACGCGCTGCGCGCCCAGCTTCGCTCGAACGAGCGCGAAGCGGAGGATCACGACTACATCGAGCGCTGCTTCGGCCGCAGCCTCTATTCCCCGCAGGCGCTCGCGCGCATCGAGCAGCGCTGCTGCACCGGCGATCACCTCGGCTGCCATCTCTGGTTCACCCGCGGCGAGCGCGTGCCGGGCCAGCCCATGCGCGCCGACACGCAGCGTCTTTTCGAGCAGGCTGCCGAGCAGGCCAAGCGCAACCGCGCCGCCTACGTCCGCGACAGTGCGCTGCATCAGAATGCTCTCCTGCGTCTGACGGAGCAGATTCGCAACTGTATGCTCATCCATCAGCAGCCCGAGGACATCCTCGCCCGCGAGGGGCGGCTGGACGGTACGCGCGTCTGGCGCGCACCGGTGCTGCACGACAGCCGCGTCTTTCTCCGCAGGGACGAGGAGAGCCGCGCGGGCTTCACCGTCGACCTGATGCTCGACGCCTCGGCCTCACGCCTGCACTGTCAGGAGAGCATCGCCATTCAGGGCTATCTTCTCGCCAAAAGCCTTGTCTCCTGCGGCATTCCCGTGCGCGTGACCAGCTTCTGCAGCCTGCGCGGCTACACGGTGCTGCGCGTTTTGAAGGATTTCGGGGACAAAAACGGCGAGCATCGCGTGTTCGACTACTTTGCCGCGGGCTGGAACCGCGACGGTCTGGCTCTGCGCGGCATGGGCGAGCTGATGAAATCGGCTCCCGCGGACAAGCACCTGCTGATCCTGCTCACCGATGCCAGCCCGAACGACAGCCATAAAATTCTCCCGAGCGGCAAAATTCCGCTCAGCCGCGATTACGACGGTCAGCCCGGCATCGACGACACCGCCGCCGAGGTCCGCGCCCTGCGCGCGCAGGGCATCCGCGTCGCCGCGGTGTTCATGGGCGAGAACACCAGCGTTCCGGCGGCGAACGCCATCTATGGCCGCGACCTCGCGCGCATCCGGCGCATCGACCAGCTTGCCGCCGCGGCGGGCCGCCTCATTCAGGATGAGATCCGGGAGCTATCCGGCTAAACAGCAAGGGCGCGTTCAAAAGAACGCGCCCTTTGGCTTTATGTATACCTCTCTGCTCAGCAGCATTCCATCGGATAGGCGAGCTGCCCGACCGGCCCGTGCCGGAGAGCGAATGGCCCGATGAAGATTGATACGGTAAAAAATGAGGAGTACCTTTTTGAGGTACTCCTCTCCATATCGCTGTTCATTTGGGCGGATCCTTTTTATTTGTGTTGTGATCCAACAGATCGCGAATCCCCTGCATGAGAACCAGAATTCCGATCAGCCAGCAAAAACCTCCCATTGCGAAAGCGAAGGTCCTCTCTCCGGAACCGGGACACATCATAGCGTAGAAGACCAAGATGTAGGCCGGGATCTGTAAAAGGACAAAATAAAGGATCAGCTCGAGCGGCTTTTTTTGCGGAGAATGGCCCCGCCAATGCAGCAGATACGCCACAGTCAGTATGACCGCCCCGGCAAATACGGTATGAAAAAGCAGGGGAGCTTCCTGTTCCATCAACATAGTGGGACCCTCCTTATGTCATAAATTTGCAAATGCTTTTATTTTGCAGCCGCATCTGCTTGATTCGCTCCATTGACGATCATTAAACTCCTTATGCCTATCATGCAGCTGTTTTGGAACTACGAAGCAATGAAAAATTGTGTGCCCCATTGAAATAACTCTCTTTGATAATATATGCATTTTATACCAAAAACAGCAAAATGTCAATAAAACATTGTCCAATATTGCCATATCAAATAGGTGCAACACAGGTGCAACAAAAGTGCAACAGTTTGCTCTATTTTTTGCTCAAAACCTGTCAGAAAGTCGTTTCAAACTTGTTTCGGACTTGATAAAAGGTTGTTTCTGAAAAATTACATATTTGTTGGAAAAGCGGCGAAAACACGCGAATATAGCAGAAAATCCAGTCTAAAATGTGCATAGAAAACGACCGGAAATCTTTCGATTTCCGGTCATTTCTGCCATGTGTTGACAAAAAAGATGTAGGCACAAATCATTGTCTCGCAGCGCTTTTGTAATTTCAAGTGCGTGAAATCAGTTAGCGGTTTTGGAAACGCTTTACCTCTGCAATTCCAGGCCTTTGTAATAAATCAAAAAATTCGTTAATCGCGTTGTGTCTTTGCATAGGGCACTTCATGCCAGTTCGTTTTTTGCAAAATGTAAATGTAACAGACGCCTTTGCACGTGATAGCGCCACAAAAAATGTACATCTATCCTCATCTGGTTGATTTCTAAAATTCCAAAAAGCGGAATCCTCTAATCCAATAAAATATACAGCATTGTATTCTAATCCCTTACTTTTATGAATTGTCATGATAGGAACGGAATGATCTCCGCGAAAGTTTTCAATCGCTAAGTTCCATACTCCGTGTGCGGCTACATATTCCTCAAAAAAGAGACTTTCAAATTGGTTGATTACATTCATAAAGTAAGTACCTTGTTTATACGCCGGGAATTTCGCCTTTATATTTCCAATGCCAAAAAAATCAATAATACTATTCAAAGTACTGTGCCATTGCTCTGTATCAAGCTTTTGCTGAATATTCTTCTTAACAACGTTCACTACAGCAGACAGTTTCCTCTGCATTTCATCAAAAGTATCATTTTCCCGCATCCCGCTAATTCCCCAAAGCTCAACCAGTAACTCTTCTATAAAAGTCCATTCATTTGGGTGTTTTCTGCTGTCAGCGCATATCATGAATTTGATAAACAAATCTACTATTGGTTCTTTGATAAGATCCTGATAGCCAGTTTCAATGCGCGCCCGTACACCGTGTTTCTCCAACTCCTCAATAATCGCCGAAGCGTAGTCCTGCGGCTTTTGCTTGCAGAGAATACAAATATCGTGTGGTTCTACACCATTTGAGATTTTCAATAGTATATCCTTCGATACAGCAGCAGCCTCCAGTTGTTCATTGTCTGCAATAAAAAGTGCAATGTTCCCATCATCCTCGGCCCAGTTGCCAGAAGCACATACTTCTGTTGCCTTTTCTTTTAAAGATTCATACATTGCCTTTTGCAATGCAACTAATCTGGGTGCAGAACGATGATTCATTATCAAGCGTATACATTTCGGATTCAGTTCTCTATAAAAGTCATTAAATATCGTTTTTACTGCCCCGGCCCATACCATGATTCTCTGCTTGTTATCTCCCACAGATGTTACCTTGGTACCAGAATTCCAAAAACACTCCTTTACAAACGCATACTGAATTGCCGTTGTGTCCTGAAATTCATCAAGGAACACAAATGAATACGTCATCTGTAAGGCTTGCTTAATATACGGGTTCGTTTCAATAATATACATGGCAAGCATCATGATCATCTTAAATGTCAAAGTCGCTTTATTTCCGTTGAATCCCTTTAACAATAGTGGCCACACTTTATGCCCTAATCCATCTCCTGTTAAAGGAAGACTAATTCGTGACAGAATATCATCATATTCAGTTTTCAGCCTAGACTGCGTGAAGCCATTAGGGTTTTTGAATCCCGCACAATGAAACGCTGCATCAATTATATCGGGATCATTCACCAGATAATCGGTGGCCGGGCGAAGTTCATCAGGCAGTGCATATAGAAAGTGGTCAAGAATATTTTTGGCAAATGCATCGTATGTCATTGATACAAATCTACCTTTTATATCTGTGCCACATCGCTTTTCCACGCGTTCTTTCAAATTCTGTGCAGCATCCGTCTTGAAACTGATAGCAAGTATCTTTTGAGGCTCTCTGCACTGATTTGTCTGAAATAGAAATGCTGCTTTTTGCGCCAACAATTCCGTTTTTCCTGCGCCTGGCCCCGCAACAACCAGTACATGTCTGTCACTGCAGCGAACGGCTGTATCCGCAGCTTCCTCTAACGAGATCCCGTCGCAAGGCAACCATTTATCAGGATGCACAATTTTCATTCTTATCACCTTTTAGAATGTGATCAGCAGTTTCAATTAAACGTTGCAAAACCGGCGGTACATTTTCTTTTAACTCCTCGTCACTTAATTGAGATAGTGCTGCAATATGTGTAGACGGTTTTCCTCTGTTCAAGAAGAAATATGTGTACCATACCATGAGTTTTTGCTGTTCGGGCGAGTAGGTATGTCCATCACCGCCTTCTTCTTTTAGTGTGTTTTTTATGTCTTTTAAGATTCGAGTTTCATACTCCGAGTGTATTTCACCATCATTTTCAATTTTTGTAATACGTTCTTTCTTTCCACTCTGGGCAATATCAATACAAGGTCCTTCTCTCGTATCCAAAGTTGCCTTATACGTATCTCCCATCTGTTCCAGCATCATAAAATCGATATCCAACGGTGCGGAAAAGAAAACATTATATTTTTCAAGCCATGCAATCCAAGACTGCATTGCTGTTATAGCAGATACATTCCAGCCCGCCATTCCTTCGAACACGGCATCAGTTAGAATCCCGCTATCAGTGGTGTTGAGTAGTACATTTCTGTCGTATCCATTTGCAATGAGCTGCTTAAGCACATATTGGATACGTCCCCAACCACCACCATCTCGTTCCCGATCCAAATCGAGCAATGTAATATATGGGATTTCCAAGTCATTCAGCAATCTCCAGAAGTGGTTGACATGCCGACCTCCAAGTGGAACTATCGATATTCCACTAACATCTGTGTTCCCATGTATGGCTTCCCAATACTTCGGCAGGATAATTTCTTCACTATCTCCTTCTCCTAAAATAACAAGCTTTGCAAAGTACAGTTCAGGATAGGCTCTCACCGCTTCCTTGATATATTTATATTGATCCTGCATACGTTCTTCATCCGGCAGAGTAATGCATCTTACTTTTGATGCCAGCAACTCCCTGTCTAATCTAAAGTATCTGAGATTCTCTGGATCAATCCGCTTAACAATCGCAGGAGAATGGGATGTCATAATTGCTTGCGCATTGTTTTTGCCTGCAATATCTTTCAAATTCCCCACCAATTTCCCCAGCAGATGTGGAGCGATGTGATTTTCAGGCTCTTCAATGGCTACAATCGTCAAAATGGGTGGTTTTCTATTGAAAGAGGTATGTTCTGGATCTATCTCTATTTCTCTCACCATTTGACCTTCAACATCCAATATGCTGTCAACCAAAGATATATAAAACAAAGATCGCAGACCATCTCCCATCTGGTCTATCGTATACTCTTTTCCCGTTTCTGTCGGTTCAAAAACAACCTCTGTTTTTCTGATAGATGTTTCAATATCAGCGCTGTTGAATCTTAAGCTGGCTGTCGAATATCGCTCATCAGAATCATAGGTTTTCCACTGCTTTCCCAGCGACGTGCCAAACATGGAAACGCCTTTTTCTTCTTCAAATTGTTCATTTAATTCCTTAATTTTGGCTTTACCGTTTCCTTTTGTCTCCTCACTCCAGTTGATGCTGCTCATGATCTGATACATCATCGTACCAGATGCATTTTTCAGCTGCTTAGAAGGATCTCTGACTGCTGGGACATAAATCACTCGAATCTTGTCCAGATCCCGTCGAGACGCATTTGTTCGATTGCCCTCTTCAATTTCAGCAAACTCCGGACAAGTAATATAACTTATCTTGCTATCAATCGAGCCGTCAATAGTATTGCTTTTTTCCCATGTGGCCTCAAGACGGATCCGTAGATACGGCAGCCTACCTGGATTATCAACAACAAAGTGTTGAAAAAAGATAGGTATAGCATATTCTCCACCATTGCTTCCTGACTGCAATTCTTCAAATTCAAATACTGCTTCTATATAAAGACTTTGCTGTTCCATTTCATCTGGAAGTATATCTTTGGGCAGATGAAAATCACTTCTGTGTAGAATACGATCATTACTGTTTTCAGAAAACATACAATTAAGGGCTGACAGTGCAGCAGTTTTCCCCGCACTGTTATTTCCAATAAATGTCGTTAGTTGATCAATTAAGATGACCTGCTCTTCTGAGCCAAAGCACCTATAATTCCACAATTTCAGTTTAGATAGCTTCATTCTTATCTACCCACCTTAGTAAATCATTCCCTAGGATATACCACGAGCATATTTTCAATCATCGAGTTTCTTAATCGAAAAATCTTATGTATATGATCGTCTACTTTATTTGAGTATACCCCCATTCTTTCTGTTTGTCCATATTATACAAAATCATTTAAAATGTACCAACTTGTATTTATTGACATGTTCTCTGACCACTATTTAATTCGTAAGATAAGCTGATTAAAACTAATTCGCACCACAAGTGATTATAGAATTATTCTTAATTCACTTTTCATGCTATCCTTGATTGGTAAAGGAGGGCATCACCATGAAATATTCAAATGAAGAAAAGCTATCCATCATCTCACGCTATCAGCAGGGCGAAAGCATCGCCACACTCTCCGATGAACTCAATATCCCTCGTAGCACCCTGTACCGCTGGCTCAACTCCTTTCCGACAGACAGTGCGGGCAAGCCATTGAAATTTTCCTATCAAGAATACGCATTACTCCAACGAAAAGTAGAAAAGCTGCAAAATGTCATTATGATTCTGAAAGCCGTTGATTGTCTGGCGTCTGCTCCGTTAAAAGATCGTCTGTACGCTTTGGAGCCGTTTTACGGGAAATATGAAGTTCACACAATATGCGAAGCACTGGATGTTGACCGCGGTACATTTTACAACCATATGTTACGCAGCAAGCGTGGAAACGCCTGGTTTGATAAACGCCGTCAAGAATACTGCCAGCTCATCCGTGATGTGTTTGACGAATATAGACAGGTGTTGGGTGCAGAGAAAATTCGGACAACTCTCGTTCAGCGTGGGCATCAGGTCAGTGCGGAATATGTTTCACGGCTCATGCATGAGATGGGCTTAAGCAGTGTTCGGACAACGGCGAAGCAGGAATATCTGAAACTGCGTGAGCCAGAACGAAAGAAGAACATTCTGCGGCAGCAATTCAATGCTCAACAACCGAATCAGAGATGGGTCAGCGATGTTACTTGTTTTAAACTGGGAGAGCACTATTTTTATATTTGCGTAATTATCGACCTTTTCTCGCGCAAAGTAATCGCACATAAAATTTCAAAAAGGAACAGTACGCAACTTATCACCGCAACATTCAAAATGGCGTATGAGGAACGCCATCCATCGTCTGGTCTTATTTTTCATAGCGACCGAGGCGCACAATATACCTCTCATCGTTTTCAACAGATCCTGCATGAACACAATACGGAGCAATCTTTTTCGCAACCCGGCAAGCCGTATGACAATGCGGTCGCAGAATCATTTTTCGCTTCGCTGAAAAAAGAAGAGCTCTACCGAAAGGACCATCCTTCCGATAGAGCATTTCAAGCCAGCATTGCTTCCTATATTGAGTTTTATAATAACAAACGACCTCATCGTACATTGAAAAATCTGACGCCATACCAGATGGAAGAGAACTTCTGTGCAACTGTTAAATGAGACATCCGTGTTCGAATCGCCTGATTTTTTCGTTTTCTACTACACTTTTAGACAGTTTGCATTTTCATGTCTCATATTTGATTCAGCGTGACAACTCATGAAACTCCTGCCATACCAAGGCTTTTAGAGTATAAAACAACCCTACCCAATCTACAAGTCTCATCGACTTGTTCGAATTGGGTAGGGTCATTCATTTTGGTGCGGACTACTGGACTCGAACCAGTGACCTCATGCGTGTGAAGCATGCGCTCTAACCAGCTGAGCTAAGCCCGCAAATGGTGACCCGTACGGGATTCGAACCCATGTTACAGCCGTGAAAGGGCCGTGTCTTAACCACTTGACCAACGGGCCATATAACGCACGGGATGCTCTCGCATCCCGTGCTCTTTGGTAGCGGCACCTGGATTCGAACCGGGGACACTTCGGGTATGAACCGAATGCTCTGGCCAACTGAGCTATGCCGCCATATTCTGCCCGACAGGACAAGGGACAGTATAACAGGGAGAAGGTCCGTTTGTCAATAGCTTTCTCGTAAAAAATCAAAAAATGCGGCAGGACGCGCCTTATATTTTCTCTTTACCTTTCCGCGCATCTTTGCTATAATATTAGATTGAATTAGTATCCGCGGCACTTTTGCCGTACAGATCGGAGGTCACTGCATGAAATACGAACGCTGGCTCATCCCGGAAACGGATGACGCCGCGGTCGAAGCGCTGATGGACGCAGGCTATCCCTATCTGGTATCGACCGTACTGGCCTCGCGCGGCGTCGTCACGCCCGAGCAGGCCGCCGCGCATCTCGACCGCGAACGCTCGCTGGTCTACTCCCCCTTCCTCATGCGCGACATGGACAAGGCCGTGGCGCGCATCGACCGCGCGCTTACCGGCGGCGAGACCATCGCCGTGTTCGGCGATTACGACGTGGACGGCATCACCTCCACCTGCCTTCTGACCGATTATCTCCGCTCCCGCGGCGCGGCGGTGCTCATGCACATTCCCCGCCGCATTGAGGAGGGCTACGGCCTCGGCTGCGATGCGATCCGCGCGCTTGCCGAGCAGGGCGTCACGCTCATCGTCACCGTGGACTGCGGCATCACCGGCGTGGAGGAGACCACCTTTGCCGCCACGCTCGGCGTCGATCTCGTCATCACCGACCACCACGAATGTAAGGACGAGCTGCCCGCCGCCTGCGCCGTGGTCGACCCCCACCGCCCGGACTGCGGCTTTCCGTTCAAGCATCTTGCTGGCGTCGGCGTCGCGCTCGAGCTGGTCCTCGCCCTCGGCGGCGCCGAGCGCGAAAACGCGCTCTTCTCCCGCTACTGCACCCTTGCCGCCATCGGCACCATTGCCGACGTCATGCGCATGGAGGGCGAGAACCGCACCATCGTCCAATGCGGTCTTGAGGGCATCGACCGCAGCGACTTCACGGGCCTTCACGCGCTGCTGCGCGAGGCCGGCCTGACCGGACGTCCGGTCTCCTCCGTGCAGATCGGCTTTGTCCTCGCTCCCCGCATCAACGCCGCCGGGCGCATGGGCGCGGCGGACATGGCGGCGGACCTGCTGCTGTGCACCGATCCCCACCGGGCGGAGCACCTGGCCCGGGAGCTGTGCGCCCTGAACCGGGAGCGCCAGGCCGTGGAGCAGGAGATCTACTCCCAGGCTGTGGAACAGATCGAGGAGACACCGCCCCAGGAGCGCAGCGCTCTGGTGCTGGCCTCCGACACCTGGCACCAGGGGGTGGTGGGCATCGTGGCCTCCCGCCTTTCGGAAAAATACGCCTGTCCCAGCTTTATGATCCACTTAAGCGGCACCGTGGGCAAGGGCTCCTGCCGCAGTTGGGGCGGCTTCAACCTTTTC
>ENA-OPDF01001224-OPDF01001224.1-human-gut-metagenome-genome-assembly--contig:-NODE-1224-length-15625-cov-2.227296_pt1 | contig 15625 bp, 8 predicted proteins | sample MGYA00241575_ERZ501501 | MGnify/ENA primary metagenome ERZ501501 (study PRJEB25962, sample SAMEA1972229) | human gut metagenome | biome: human gut; feature: human-associated habitat; material: faeces... | reverse complement strand
CTGCCGCCAACAGCGAGCGCGATTCTGCGGTTGCCGCCATTCAGGCAGAAGCACAGAGCGCTGTAAATAATGCTATTGCCAGCGCGCAGGCACAGCTTGCATCTTTACAGTTCCGTTATGACGAAGTCACCATCCCCTACGGCTTTGAATCCTACTGGGGCAGCAACGGCAGTCACCAGACCATTACAGTACCGGCCAACTCCAACAATGCCTACGAGATGCGCAATGCTGAGTGGTCACTGCAGATCAACGTCAAAAAGACGGACAGTGAGACCGGCAACCAGATTGCAGGCGATGCCCGGTATGAAATCTACCAGTGGGACGTCGTGACCGGCAAATACCAGCCAACGGGTGGGTACAACACCTACAGCGTCCAGCGCCAGGGTGACGGCACCTATGCCGTCATCAACAACGCCGCCTACGCCACAAACGACACGATACGCCATACACTGTACTACACGCAGCGCAATGAGGGCAGGTTCATCGTTGTGGAGACGAAGGCCCCCGCGGGGTATTTCGGCGACTGGACAGACGTTGACCATCCCGGCTCGGCGGGCACGCCGCTGGGCAAGCGCGCCTACTATGTGGAAATTACGGCTGACAACAACAATTCTGTCCTGTGGCTGGGCAATGGTGACTACAATGCCGACATTGCCACTGGCGATAAGGGCGGCACAAAGCTGGTGACCAGCGGCGGCGTAGAAACCACCGTCACCATCTATGACTCCCCCAAGGATGCCTCCCGGAGCTATACCACCGATGCCAGCGGCAAGGCTGCCAACGAGGACGGCTACACCACCACGGCGGCGGACGGCATCATGAAAAATGACCGCACGCTGGGCGAAATCAGCATCTCTAAGGTTGATTTGGATGCACAGCGGTATGTGACAGGCAACGCTGCTCACGGCAATGCCGTGCTGGACGGCGCAGTATACGACCTGTACGCCGCCGAGGATATTACCCACCCTGATGGTGTGACCGGCGTTGTGGATTATTCTAAAATCGTAGATGACAATGGCAATCCCATCTGGCACACTACGATTCGTGACAACAGCGGGCAGTGGATCCGCAATTATCTGCCCGTGCTGAAAAAGGACAATCTCGTAGCCAGTGCAAAAATCGAGGACGGCTGGCTGACCTTCTCCAACCTGTACCTCGGTAAATATTATGTTGTAGAGCGCTCCACCGGCACGGTCATTCCGCTGCGTGAGGGCGCTCTTGCTGTATCTGGGACCTATCCCACCGTGGACAGCCGCACCAAGGCAGCCACCGGGCAGGTCACGGCACTGGCAAGCAGCGGCGGGCAGTACACCGATTGGGCGTACAAAAACCAGTTCAGCACCATCGCCAAGGGCAAGGCATTGGATGGCAGCTGGACCTATGATGCTTATTCGCTTTCCTTTGCCAACGGCTATCTGTGCGATGAACACAACTATTATATCAGCCCCACCTATATGGACGAGGGCTGGTATGTAGAGAAAACCACCTTTGCCGATGACAGCACCGTGTACAAGGCTAACTACCACATCTACCGCGATAATGCCCAAACCGAAAGCCAAGACCAGATCGCCAAGGGCAATGTGGAAATCAGCAAAATCATTTCTTCCAGCGGCGAATCCAACGGGCAGGAGCTGGAGGACGCGGGCTTTACCTTTTATCTGGTGTCCGATTTGTCCAAAGCCGCACAGTTCACCCAAAGCCAGACGGGTGCCTACAGCCTGCAAAGCATTCTGGACTGCTACCTCGACAAGAACTACAACAACGACCATCCCAAGTGGGATTTTTCCGATGAGGGACAGGCGGTTGCCAAAACTTACGAGGTCAACGCCGCCGAAATTGCCGCCTACAACAAGACGCTGACCGCTGCGGGCGACAACAAAAACGGCAAGGGCGACGGCTGGCAGCCCACCGGTACCGCCAACGAGTACCGTTTGGCGGAAATTTTCAGCAACGATACCGGCAACATCCGTGTGCAGGGCTTGCCCTACGGCACCTATCTGGTGGTCGAAACCACCGTTCCCAAGGATTTGTATCAGGCGGAGCCGTACTTGGTGGTCATTGACCGCAACAGCCCGATGAGTGCGATGGCAACGCCCAAGGGCAGTGAAATTGTCGGCTCGGATTCTTACCAGAAATTCACCGTGCTGGACGAGCAAATCGAGGTTTACCTGCGCATCACCAAAATTGACGAGGAAACCGGCAAGCCCGTGCTGCTGCCGGGTACGGCGTTCCAGATCTACTATCTGGACGATGACGGCAACTACCGCATGGAAAACGGCGCGCCCAAGATGGTGCGCATGACTGACACCGTAAACGGAAACCTGCCCAAGAATGTCACCACCTTTTACACCAACGCCGAGGGCGTTTTAACCCTGCCCGAAAAACTGCCGCTGGGCAAATATCGCATTGTGGAAACCACCGCACCCAACGGCTATTACAATGCGTGGGCAGACGATGCAAGCCACTATGTCGATTTTACCATCACCACTGACCGCATTTATCAGGCGACCGGCGATAAGAACGAAAACGGCATGGACACCCTTGTGATCGGTGAAAAGTATTCCAACCACGAAACCCTCGGCAAGCTGACCATCCGCAAGACCGGCGAGGTGCTGACTGGCTGGCAGTCTGAGCCGGACGGCATTGACCCGTGGATGACCGGCGAAGCGGAGAACGGCAATTTCACCTACGAAACTCGCCCGCTGGCAGGTGCCGAGTACACCATCACGGCAGCCGAGGACATCTACACGCAGGATCGGCAGCTTGATAACTACGGCAACCGCACCCTCTGGTACGCCAAGGGCGATGTGGTGGCAGTCGTAACCACAGGCGACGGCACTGCCGACACTGCCGTCTTTGCCCCTGCGCGCACCGCGGCGACCTATGATTTTCTGTCCGTCATCTACGACGGCACCATCGGTGAAGTCAGCGTGACCCTGCCGCTGGGCAGCTATCACATTGCGGAAACCAAGCCGCCGTATGGCTATGCAGGCACGGACGCCACCTTTGATGTGACCCTTGCGTGGGACAACCAGACGCAGGAAATTGTTGCGACTGACGCTGTTGAATTCCATAACGAGCGCGAAAAGGCCAAAGTCGGCATCTACAAAACCGATCTGGAAAGCGGCAAATACCTTGCCGGTGCCGTGTTCAACCTGTACACCGCCGATGACATCTATGATGCAGACGGCGGCCTTGTTTTTGCAGCTGGTGAGCTGGTAGCCACCAGCCCCGAAACCAATGCGGACGGCACCACCTACTTCGATTGCGATATTCCCATCCGCGGCGAGCAGTACGGCAGCAGCATCCGCAAGGACGCCACCACCAACAGCGGTAATTACATCGTCAAGGAACTCCGCGCCCCTCTCGGCTATTATGTCAACGAGGAGCCGATGGAGGTTACTTTCACCTATGACGGACAGACTGTCATGGTGCTGGATAACACTTGTTCCAATAAGCCTACGGAAATATGGGTAAGCAAGCGCGACCTTACCAACGACGAGGAACTGCCCGGTGCGACCCTTGCTATCAAGGATATGGACGGCAATACCGTAACCACATGGGTGTCCACCGATGAGCCGCATCGCGTGACCAGACTGCATTTCGGTGAATCTTACACACTGACGGAGATCCGCGCCGCTGATGGGTACGCACTGGCCGATAATATTACGTTCCGCCTGATTCAGAAATCCGATAGGGACGGCAATCCTCTGGAGGAGTGCGAAGTTTACTATCTGACCACCAAGAACATTTTGTTCTGGAAGTGGGATGATTGGAAACTGCTGGACGATGCCACCGTTATTATGCAGGATGATATTACCAAGGTGCAGATTTCCAAGAAAGACCTTACCACCAAGGAAGAACTTCCCGGCGCAGAACTTACGCTTACCGATGAAAAAGGCAACGAAATTGACCGCTGGGTTTCTACCGATGCACCGCACTACATGGAAAGGCTGCCTGCTGGCAAGTATACTTTGACCGAGGTGACTGCCCCGGACGGTTATGCCATTGCGGAGCGTGTGGAGTTTGAGGTACTGCCCACAGGTGAGGTGCAGACCTTTGAAATGTTTGATGATACCATCAAGGTGAAAATTTCCAAGGTAGACATCACCACCAACGAAGAACTTCCCGGCGCAGAACTGGTTATCAAGGACAAGGACGGCACCGAGATTGACCGTTGGATTTCCACAAACGAACCACATTATGTGGAAAAGATGCCAGCAGGAGATTATACACTGACGGAAATCACCGCACCCAACGGCTACAAGGTTGCAGAAAGTATCGACTTTACCGTTCTGCCCACCGGCGAGATTCAGACCGTGGTAATGAAAGATGCTCGCGAGGACACCCCGACACCTACCCCCGACAACACGCCGACCCCGAACCATACCCCGCAGCCAACGCCGAACACGACCCCAGCGCCCGCTGCACCCACTGCACCCCCCACGCCGCTGCTGACGATTCCTAAGACCGGCGATAATTCTCCGCTGGGGTTGCTGCTGGCGATTGCGGGAATCTCTCTTGTAGGGTTGGCAATTTTGATCTATAAGAGTGCCCGCAGCAAGGAATTGGCTCCCCGCACCGATGAGGATAATGACACCGAGGAATAAGCAAAAATGAAGTACACTTATCAGACGGACGGTCCACGCGGACCGCCCGCTTTTTATTGGAGAAAAAACATGAAACATATTTTAAGTTGCAGTTTCGGAAAAGACAGTATCGCCACCGCGCTGCTGGCCTTGCAGCATGGTGAACCGCTGGACGAACTTGTGTATTGCGAGGTCATGTTCAGCGAGGAAATATCCGGCGAGCTGCCCGAACACAACCGATTTATCCACGAAACGGCAATCCCGTATTTTGAACAGCGCGGCATCCCAACACGGGTTTTGCGCTCCGAAAAGACCTATCTATCCTGCTTTTACCATGTTGTCACACGAGGAAAAACCAAGGGGATGCTTTCGGGATTCCCTCTGAGTGGGCGCTGTACAATTCAGCGGGATTGCAAGCTGCCGCCGATCAAGGCATATCAGAAGGCATTGCCCCCGGACACGGTGCAGTACATCGGCATCGCCGCAGATGAACCCAAGCGACTGGCACGATTAAAGCCCGGTCAGATTTCTTTGCTGGACAAGCACCATGTGGCCGAACCCGAAGCGAGGTCTATGTGCGCAGCTGAGGAGCTGCTGTCCCCACTGTATGACTTCACTAAACGCGGGGGTTGTTGGTTTTGCCCGAACGCGTCAATCAGCGAACTGCGGCATCTCTACAGATACCACCCCGAACTCTGGCAGCTTTTGCTTGAATTACAGGACGTGCCGAATAAACCCACCGAACGTTTTAGTTGGCGGCGAACTTTTCGTGAGATAGACGAACGCTTTCGGCAGGAGGGCGAACAACTAAGTTTTTATGAGGAACGGTGAACAATGGACGAACAGAAAAGACTCCGCGCGTGGGTGTACGCGCGTATTCCCGGTGACTATGACGTATCCGGCAATTGGGTATCAAGAAAACGGATGTATCCGAGTCGATAATGAGAGTTCGTAAACAATATCCCCGTCATTATGAAACATGGTCGGATGAGGAATACCGGATATTGCAGGAGTTCATGCAAAAGACGAATGATCTGAATCTATTTTGTTCCTGCTTCCAACGGACTCCAGGCTCGATCCGTATAAAAGTAGAAGGCATGAATCAGAATTAGCGCTTGGCTTTCCTGATTCATACCTTCTGTATTCTAATATTTGATAGAGACATTATAAGATGCCTTCGATCACTTTGCGAAGTTCCGGTTTACCCATCGTGCCGAGCATCATTTCTTTATTCCCGTCCATGCGGCAGAGGAGCAAAGTCGGGATCGTCCGGATCTTGAAAGCAGCTTCCAGTTCTTCTTCGTTGTCTACATTGACTTTATAGATGTAGAGTTTTCCGTCGTATTCTTTTGCAAACTCATTGAGTATCGGCTCCAGACGTTTGCAATAGCCACACCAGGGAGCATGAAAGTCTACGATACAAGGTTTGTCGCCTACGTATTTCCAATCTTTGGGGCTTTCTTCGAAGTTTCCTACTCGCTGTATAAATTCCGTTTTTGTTAATTCAATCGGTGTCATGTTGTTTCCTTTTATTATTAATAAAACAAAGATAGTGATAATATGGTTGCATTGTAAATGGCAATATTGCTTATATAGTTATCAATATTCCCCTTCTGCCGGCATTAAATGGAAAATATCTGTATTTTTGCTTTTTATAAAACAACAAATTCATGTCAGGAGAGATATATGTTCAGGATTTTGCAGTCTTGGAAACACTGTTCAAGCGTTTCTACAAACCTTTGCGGGCGTATGCTTTCCGTTTTGTGAATGATAAGGATTTGTCGGAAGATATTGTTCAGGATGTTTTTTATGAACTTTGGAAGCGGCGTGAAAGTATCCGTTTTGAGGATGAATCTGTAAAGTCTTATCTTTTCAAAGCCGTATATACGCATGCTCTGAATGCGTTGGATAAGAAACAACAGGATGTATACCCTTTGAAACCTGAGAGAGAGACGGATATATTGGATCAGTACGTATCCTCTTATATGCAAAATTCCGAGCAGAGCTTGTTATTGAAAGAACTGGAAGAAGAAATCATGTCTTATATAAACACGCTTCCCCCTCAATGCCATAAAATATTTATGTTAAGCCGGAGCTATGGATTGAAGAACCGTGAGATTGCGGAACAACTGAATATTAGTATCAAAGCGGTTGAAAAGCAGATTAGTAAGGCTCTTTCCGGGTTGAAAGAATATCTTATCCAAAGGGACTTATTCCCTTTGTTAGTGTTGGCTGTCACTTGTCTTTCTCTTTAGACAGCCAGAGGGTGGAACGAAAGTTTCATGCCGGAGAATAAAAAGAAACGTTAATTCTTTGTAGGATGGAGGTAGGGTAAAACTACCTTTTTTTGTATTACTAATAAATGAATCTGTAATGAAAGAAGAAATACACAATATCAACGAAATCATAATCCGTTATTTGGATGGCTCGGCTGAACTGGAAGAGAAGAGGCTATTGCTTCGATGGCTGAAACAATCGGATGATAATCGGGATGATTTTATTGCAACTCGTGACCTGTGGCTGTCTTGTAATGTCGCTGCCGGAAACGAGCTGGAGATCGATATTGCTTTGGGGAAACTGAAAAACCGTATCTTGCTGGAGCAGGGACGGATGGAGAGGGGCTTGCCTGCGAAGAGAAATACATTATCGGTGGTTTTGCGTTGGACGCGGGTTGCTGCCGTCTTGTTGCTTTTGTTGGGAGTCGGTTATGGTATCGGCAGTTGGAAGGAGCATTCCGCTCCTGATGTCATCGTGCAAAACCAACTGATTACGGCAAAAGGAAGCAAAGGCCGGTTCACGTTGCCTGACGGATCGGTGGTTTGGCTGAATTCGGAAACTAAACTGACTTATCCGAATCAATTTGCCGATGACAGACGGTTGGTCTCTTTGGAGGGAGAAGCATATTTCGAGGTGGCGAAAGATGCGAAAAAGCCTTTTGTCGTACAGGCGGGAGAGATAGATGTAGAGGTCTTGGGGACCTGCTTCGATCTCGATAGCTATTCTTCCGGTGAATTTGTAAAGACCGCTTTGCTGAACGGTAGTGTGAAGATATCGGGAAAAGCCTTGAAAGATCCGGTTTACTTGAAACCGGATGAACTGTTTAGATACCGTAAGTCGGATCAGACCGCCTCTGTCGAAGAAGCCAAAGTCGGTTTATATACCGATTGGATCAAAGACCGCCTGGTATTTGACAACGACTGTCTGGCTGATATCTTAATCAGTATGGAGGGACGCTATAATATGGACATTGAATGCCCGAAGCAGTTTGCCGCTGCCACTCGTCTTTCTTTCACAATCCGGCAGGAGAGCATCGAAGAGGTGATGGAAGCGATGAGTCTGATTGCTCCGATTAAGTATGAGATAAAGAAAAATAAAGGTATATATAACTCCTCGAAAATAAATGTTTAACTTTAAAAACAGATTGCTTATGGGAATAGACAAATGATGTTATTGTGAAAAAAGAGGATAGGTGTATGTGGGTTGCATTCGTCTGTCGAAAAAAATAATTAATCTATCGTCCGGTATTTGGTTTCGGCGATAAAGTTTAACTGAAAATCTATATAGAATATGATTTATTTTAACCGAAAGGGTCTTTTGTATTCTTTTATTCAAAAAGAAACCAGGGTGATGAATTTAGCCCTGTTTATGTTAACTTTCATGTTAAGTGGGCTTTATGCTACAGAGTCTTATTCTCAGACTGTCCGGATTAGCCTCAATATGAAAAACTCAACAGTCAAAGAGGTATTAAAGAAAATTGAAAATTGCAGTGAGTTTACGTTCTTTTATAATGACGAAATAATAGACGTGGACAAACGTGTCACATTGAATGCTGAGGATCTCAGTATATCAGATATACTAACTACAATTCTCCCGAATTGTAGTTATACGATATCGAATAAAAACATTATCATAACTGTCAAGGAGGCTGGCGTTCACCAGCAGGGAAAGATTGTCACCGGAGTTGTCCGCGATGTTAATGGCGAACCGGTTGTCGGAGCGAATGTTTCGGTAAAGGGCACTACCAACGGAACAATAACCGATATGGACGGGAAATTTACGCTGGAAGGCGTTTCTGCCGATTCTAAACTTTCGGTATCCTATATCGGTTACATGGCCCAAGAGATTGTAGTGGGTAATAAAGGGGCTTTCGAAATCGTATTGAAAGATGACACCCAAGCTCTTGAAGAAGTTGTTGTTGTTGGTTATGCTGCTCAGAAGAAGGTGAATTTGACCGGATCTGTAGCCAGCCTAAATTTTACGGATGAGAAGCTGAGCCGTCCGGTTACCACGATCGCCGCATCGTTGTCAGGTATGGCGGCCGGTGTCAATGTGATGAATACTAGTAGCCAGCCGAATGCCGAAGGTTCTTCCATCTTGATCCGTGGTGTGGGTACGATGAACGATGCTGGCCCACTGATCCTTGTGGACGGAATGGAGATGAGCCTCAATGAAGTGAATCCAAATGATGTGGCTTCGATCTCCATCTTGAAAGATGCCGCTTCTTGTGCCATTTACGGTAACAGAGGGGCTAATGGGGTAATCTTGGTTACGACGAAACGTGGTTCGGATGGAAAAATCAATGTGACCTATTCGGGCAAGTTTTCTTACCAGACTCCGGCCAAGCTGATTCGTCAGGTAACGGATTATGCGGATTATATGGAGTTTGTCAACGAAGGTTATCTCAACACGAACCAGGCGGCCAAGTTCTCCCAGTCGACGATCAATGAGTGGCGTGAAGCAGCTAATAACCCGAACGCGACGAATGTCGCTGGCATACCGAATTATGTGACGCATCCGAATACGGATTGGTATGATGTCGTTTATGACCCGAAATGGATGCAGGAACATACTATCAGCTTGACTGGTGCGGAAAAGCGTACTAACTATGCGATTTCGGGTACTTACCTGAATAATCCAGGTTTGGTTATCGAGTCGGGGGTAAAGAAATATTATTTGCGTAGTGACATCGAGTCGAGAGTAACCGATTTCCTGACTGTAGGAATGCGTGCTTGGGGGTATAACGCCGATCAGGATCGCAATAATCTGGGCGATATGTGGGGATTGAACATGCAGAAGGTGACCCCAGGTGTTTATCCTTATTATGACGGCAAATATGGTGGAATCGAAACTAACGAAGAAGACGGGCAGGCAGGAAACCCATTGCTGAATATGAGTAACTCGTATGGTTACTACAAGCAGAACAAATATTTCGTGAACCCGTATATAGAAGTGAAGTTCTTGAAAGACTTCAAGTTTACAGCCAACTTTTATTATGATCAGTTTACAAACCATCACAGATGGCAACCTTCTGATTATAAAGAACAGTACAGTTTCAACCGTACAATGACTTTGAGTACGCCTCCGACTTCTACGGATATGGCTACTTATAAGGTGTATGATTGGGAAAGACGTGAAAAGTACTGGAAAACCAATATGCTGGTGAGTTGGGCGCATACTTATGGAAAGCACGATGTGGGTGCATTGATCGGTTATGAAGAATCGCGTAACTGGGGAGACGAAGTGGATATTTGTAAGGAAGGTATGTCAAGTGTCAATTTGACAGACTTTGATGCCATGACGGATCCTTATTATATTAAGGGTTCTTCATACGAATATTCTTCTCGTTCTTGGTTCGGTCGCATCAATTATGCATTTGACAATCGTTACTTGTTCGAAATGAACATGCGTTATGATGGTTCTTCTCGTTTTTCTCCCGATTCTCGTTGGGGTCTGTTTCCTTCTTTCTCTGCCGGTTGGCGTATATCTGAAGAGGAATTCATGAAAGATATAGATTGGTTGAGTAATTTGAAGCTGCGTGCATCTTGGGGGAAGTTGGGTAATAATTCCATTGGTAATTACGAGTGGCAGGCACTTTACGGTTCAGGTTACAACTATGCGTTCAATAGCAATAAATCCAATGGTTTAGCCATGACTACTTTCTCCAACTACGCTTTGGAATGGGAGGAAACGGCTATTACCAATATAGGTCTTGATTTCGGTGTTTTGAACAACCGTTTGAACGGAACGATCGAAGTATATGACAAAAAAACGGATGGAATCTTATATCGCCCGACGCTTCCGGAATCTCTGAACCAATTTACTTCTCCGCTCCAGAATCTGGCAGGTGTTAACAACAAAGGGCTTGAAATTACTTTGGGTTGGAATGACCGTGTCGGAGACATCTCTTACTCAGTTTCAGGAAACTTTACTTATAATAAGAATAAAGTGACGAAATATAAAGGGGAGTTGGTCCGCGAATGGCGTACGGATGCCAACGGCAAAAAAGTGTGGTATCAGAATGTTGGTACGGTAGCAAACGGTTCGTCCAACTTGATCGTGGAAGGCCACGAGATGAATGAATATTATATGATGAATCCATACAAAGGTAACGGTTCTTATTTCAATAGTGATGGGACAGTGAATATTAATGGGGGACCGAAAGACGGAATGATCCGTACTGAGGCTGATATGAAATGGTTGCAGGCGATGTTTGATGCTGGTTATAAGTTTTACCCAAACCAAGCGATCGGCAAAGATAAGATTTGGTATGGGGATATGATTTATGCTGACTATAACGGAGATGGTATTTATGGTAATGATGACGATCGCGATTTTCAAGGTGTTTCTTGGAGACCGAAATACTACTTCGGCTTGCAGGCAAGCATGACATGGAAGGGCTTTGACCTATCGATGAACTGGGCGGGAGCAGCCGGATTCAAGATCGATTATTACAAACAAACGCAAAACAGCGTCAGTGTTACGCACGGATATGGTCTCGGATATGACATTGCTTATGATCACTATTTCTTCGATCCTGAAAATCCGAATGATCCGCGTACGAACATTTATTCCGAAACGCCACGTCTCGTTGGTTATCAGAACAGCGGTCAGGCAAGTGCTACCAGTTCTTGGCATCTGAAGAATGGTAACTACATAAAGCTGAAAAACCTGACGATAGGCTATACCTTTCCGAAAGAATGGATGAAAGTAGCCTTCATTCAGAATGCACGAGTTTATCTGTCTGGCGAAAATTTACTGACAATCACTAAGTTCGAAGGTAGCGATCCGGAACGTATGGCCGGTGACGGTTATATGCCGATCCGCCAGTATACGGTTGGTGTTAATGTGACATTCTAATTAAATTGTGAAAAAAAGTATGGACAAGAATAATTTGGGAATTATAAAAGACATGGCAAAACTTTTTTCAGCAACAATTTTGTCAGGTTTGTTCTTTACAGGTTGTGTAGATATGGATTTGACTCCGAAAAACCAGCCGAGTGAAGGAGAGGTATGGGCAGATGCCACGATGGCTGAACAGACTGTTACCGGCTTATACAATGGATTGAACCATTTGTATAATGATAACTATAATATGTGGTTCGATTGCTTTTCGGCAGTGATGGATCGCGATGCGAACTGGCGTAACTTTGGTATGCTGTTTGGCAACCAGACGACATCAGGAGATGGTCCGAGTTGGATTTGGCATGACAACTATAAGTTTATCATCCGTTGCAATGATGTGATTGCTAATATGCCGGATGTGGTAGGGCTTCCGGAAGCGAAGAAAGCACGTTTGATTGCTGAAGCCAAATTTCTCCGTAGCTATTGGTATTATGAATTGAACTTGCTGTTTGGTGGTGTTCCTTATTATACAGAGCCAATCAAGAACATCGAAGAAGCGAAGGGTAGCCGTCTTTCTATGACGGATCTCTGGAATGAGTTGATTAAGGATTTGACTGATTGCATCAACGAGCCAAATTTGCCGGATAAATACAACAGCGGCGACAATGATTATGGTCACATTACGAAAGGTGCAGCGTATGCGCTCAGAGGCAAGATATACCTGTGGTTGGAGAACTGGGGGGCTGCTGAAGCTGACTTCAAAAAGGTCGGTGATTGTGGTTATCGCCTGTTTACTTCCGGTGCGAATGCCTATAAGATGTTGTTCAAGGAGGTCAATGAGCAGTGTGATGAGATGATCTTCTCTGTCCAGTGCATCGAAGAGGATGGTTATTGGAATTCTAAGAACCGGGGATTTGGTAATCGTTGTACTTATGGTTCCATGTGGAATAACTATTTGGTCAATCCGGATTTCGTTGATACCTATGAGTGTGCGGATGGAAGCAAGTTCGACTGGTCGAAGATCATTCCCGAGTATTATAAGTTGACGGTCAATGAACGCCGTGTCTTTTTCTTGCGTGATAACTTGACGGAATCAGAAATCGCAAATGCGAAAGAGCAGGGGGCCAATATGGATTATTATCTGCCGAGTGGCAATGAAGCTCGTATTCGCAAGGCCTACGAACAGCGTGATCCGCGTTTAGAAATGAGTGTCATTACGCCGTATGCCACCTATTTAGGAGGTGACGGAGGTGCTGATAATTACTTTACAAACCGCTATCCGTTCCGTAGCCAGTGGATAGAAACACAAAATGCGGATGGTACGATTACGCGTGAAGCGAGTGATTTGCGTACTGATACGCAGGCGATGTTTTATTATCTGAACCGTAAATTCGTGACGGAAGGAGTCGGTGAAGGTAGCCAAAAAGGTACTGGTATTGATATGCCGAAAATCCGGTATGCTGATGTTCTGTTGAACCTTGCTGAGGCATTGAACGAACAGGGCAAGATAGACGAAGCGGTTACTGTTGTCAATCAGGTACGTGCTCGTGCCGGTGCCCAATTGCTCAACTCCAATGTCCCAACGACCGTGATGGGCCAAGCTGATATGCGTGAACGTATCCGGAACGAACGGTATTGGGAATTGCTTGGTGAAGACCTGATTTACTTTGACGAACTTCGTTGGAAGACTTGGAAGGACAAAAAGTTTGCCACATATGACGACAACGGCAAACAGGTGGTGAACGGTCTGCGACAGGTTTGGGGACAGGCAACTTATCATTATGCGTGGGGGGGAGACCATTATTGGTTATATCCGATTCCGTATAACGAAACGCAGATGAACCCGAATATGGAACAGAATCCGGGTTGGAAGTAATGATTTTGTAAAGAAGAAGCTGTTGCAAAAGTTTATATTTTTGATATGTACTATTGTAATAGCTTCTTCATAAAAATAGATAGAAAATGAAGAATGTAAAAAAATTTTTCTTGTTGTCTTGTGCTATTTATTGCACTGCTTGTAGTGGAAATGGTAATACTGGAAATTCGGATGGGCAGGATATTCCGAAAGTTGATGATTCACAACTAGCTTATCATAATCCGGTGATACGGATTGCTGCACCTGATCCGACTGCCATGCGAGCAAAAGATGGTTATTTTTATTTATATGCGACTGAAGATATCCGTAACTTGCCGATTTTTCGATCAAGAGATATGGTGAAATGGGAAGAGATAGGAACTGCCTTCACTGATGAGACTCGTCCAGACTTCTTGCCCGACAACAAGGATGTCAAAGAACGTGCTCATCTTTGGGCCCCGGAGATTCGCTATGTGAAAGGCAAATATGTTCTTTTCTATTCTTTGGCGCAATGGGGTAATCATTGGGTTAGCACCGTTGGTTATGCCGTTTCCGATTCTCCCGAAGGTCCGTTCACACCGAAAGGCAAAGTATTTGACAGCCGTGAAGTGAATGTAGAGAACTCCATCGACCAGTATTTCTATGAGGAAGACGGCAAGTATTATATGCTTTGGGGGAGCTTCTTCGGAATTTATATCATGGAACTGGATGTGACAGATGATGTGATGATCACGCCTAAACTTGACACCAAGCGCCAGATCGCTGGCAACGCTTACGAAGGAATCAACCTGTGGAAACGCGACGGGTACTACTACCTCATCGGCTCTATCGGCTCTTGTTGCGAAGGACAGAAAAGCACCTACACCACAGTTGTGGCGCGTTCGAAAGACCTTTTCGGCCCGTATGTCGATAAACAGGGAGGACAAATGTTGGATAACAAGCATGAAGTAATCCTGCATAAGAATGACCGCTTTGTCGGGACCGGCCACAATTCCACCCTTCTCGAAGATGACGAAAAGAACACGTGGATGCTTTACCATGCTTTTGAACTGGAACGTTTGGATGCGCAACGGCAAGTTTTGTTGGACCGCATTTTGTGGGATGAAGACGGCTGGCCTTACGTTGATAAATTGGAGCCTTCTTACGGTGCGTTTCGTCCTGTTATTAAATAATTAAACTGATGATTTTATGAATAAGAAATGGATTACTTTATTGTTTTCGTTCTCCCTTTGTTTTTGCATGAGTTGTTCGGATTCCGAATCCGATAAAAAGGAAGAAGGAAAAGTAGAAGAAGAAAAGCCGGTAACTGTCTTGTCCAAGACGGTCCCTCTGGCTGATCCTTACATCTTGGTACATGACAGCCTCTACTATATTTACGGGACGAATGTCGGAACCGGTTTTGACGTCTATTACTCCAAAGACCTCGAATACTGGGAACGTGCCTCGGCTTTGTCGCTTAGCCATGCGAACTCGTACGGCGAATCGATGTTCTGGGCGCCGGAAGTCTATTATGTTGAAAAAGATAAGAAAAGAAGTCTTGTTTTTAGACCTCATCCACTTACATTTAAAAATTTTATATCTTTAGGTTTGATTACATCCGATGAAGTAGATGAATATTTAAGTAAGTTCCAAAATAATGAACAGTTATATTATGATCAAACATCAGAATATTTTACAACATTTTGGCATTCAGATGTTTTTGTAGGAGATATTTCATCAATTATACCTTGTTATTTTTTAACGGGTAAACCTATTATTTATTGTCATACTGATGCTGTGGATGATAATGATATTATGAAAAAAATATTTAGTGTATCTTATAATGCTTATAGTTTTGAAGATGTAGAAAAAATTCTTTTGGACTTACAAAATGGAATAGATCCATTAAAAGAAAAAAGATTAAAATTAAAAGATGAATTATTTGAAGATAAATATGTAAAATATGTAACTCAAAATATAATTAAAGTTTTAAAAGATAATTAAGAAAGGAAAAATACATGAATATAGAAGCAACAATCATTGTAATGGTCTATAAAAATTTAGATCAAGTAAGACAAAC
>ENA-OPDF01001222-OPDF01001222.1-human-gut-metagenome-genome-assembly--contig:-NODE-1222-length-15660-cov-4.264082_pt1 | contig 15660 bp, 16 predicted proteins | sample MGYA00241575_ERZ501501 | MGnify/ENA primary metagenome ERZ501501 (study PRJEB25962, sample SAMEA1972229) | human gut metagenome | biome: human gut; feature: human-associated habitat; material: faeces... | reverse complement strand
TGGAGATATCCGGTGGAATATTGAAAAACGACGACATTTCTGCCGCCGCTTTCCACAATTTTATCTAACAGCCTGCGTCAGGCCGCTCCTCAGCGTTGCCCTGTTTGGCTGCAATTTTAATATTGTCAGAAATTTGGCGATTATTGCGTTTACACGGTTTATTTTTCGGAATCGTTTTTTATTGACAAAGGCACATAGAATATATATCAACAAATATGTTCATTTTTTCTGTTGAAAACTCAGCACACTTTTCCTTTCTTTGCAGATTTGATGGCTGTTTTTTGATCTATCGAAAGACCTTCCATCAGCCAGCGAAATTCCTGCCGGGTTATCAATTTCGCTTCATTGGAATCACGTGGCCATTTGTATTTACCGTTTTCCAAGCGTTTGTAAAGCAGTACAAAACCGTCCTCTTCCCAGAGCAGAGCTTTGATGCGGTCACATCGTTTCCCGCAGAACAGAAAGAGGCTTCCTGAAAAAACATCGAGTCCAAAATTCTGCTGCACGATAGCCGCAAGTCCGTCTATTGCCTTACGCATATCAGTGTATCCGCACACAATGTAGATATGCTCCGCATGGCTCACATCACCTATCATCGAAGAACTCCCAGCAGCCGTTTCAGAGTGTCCTCATTGAAATCATCGGGAAGCTCGATAGTGGCATTACCCATTGAAAGCCTGATATGTGTATTTTCACGACAGTCATATACCGGCCGGACCGCTACGATATCATGCTGCTCGACTTCATTGCACAGTGCCTGTCTAACTTGTTTCAGCCGATAGTAGTACGTTTTGACATTCACTCCGTTTTGGTCGCACCATTTTGAAACGGTCAGCCCACTTTCATTTCTGAGCTGCACCATTTCTGCCCACTGCTTCAGCTTGACTTCTTTTTTTACCTTTGCTATTTCATTCATTCTTATCAACTCCAATTAGACTTTTTGTTACTTTTAGTTTAGCCTATTTGGTGTTCGTTGGGGAGGGTGGGAGATTATTTGGCGAGGATCTTCAAAGATTTCCTAGTATGAATCCAAATCAGTATTTTCTAATTCGTCTATAAACTCTTCCTATTCCAAGTTTAAAACTTCTCTTAAAAGCATTAAGCAATCCATACTTTCCATATTTCTTAGCCATAAAATCAAAATCTTTTTTAAAATATGAATCCCAAAATTCTTCTCTATCCTCTGGCTTTGAAAATGGTCTTTGCATAGTAGACATCATACATTTTTCTACTGTACTAGTTTGGTAGATTAAATCTTTTTTTATCAAGCCAAAAACTTTTTCGCCTTTTTCATTATTAATCAAAACCAAGGAAACGCCTTTATCATCATTAAATCCCGGAATTGCACTATCTATTTTCCAAAAATCAGCAATTGTTATATCTGCAGGATGCATAATATCCTTATAGGGACATTTATAGCAACTTGGCCTAATAGTATAATGGGAATAGAACATATTTTTAAATACTTCACTATGAAAGCACTTAACTTTTCCTCTATAGTCTTTTAACTGTAACGTCTCTTTATGTGCCGCCCACCCAAACTTTTTTTTGTTTCTAAAATCAACCCCTATACATTTTGACTTATATTTCTGCTCCGCCCACTCTAAATAATCTTTCCATACTTTTGGACTTGGTACTCCATGGCATATTATATCTACCAAAATTAAATTAGAATAATCCTTTTGTAAAACTGCTTTTAAAGCTGCAATTTGACAAGACGTTCCAGAAAAAAGCACTGTACATCCATCATTTAAATCATCCCTAACACGATTATAGCAATCTCCAATCTCACTTTGAATATATTTAGAACCTCGCATTTTATCGCGCTCTGTTTTCGTTGTAGCTCTGCAATGTTGCGCCTTACTGTTATCACCATTTAAACTACATCCATATACAACACCATTATTTTCTAATACATAATCTGATATTGCGGTAAAAAAGCCTCCTGATCGCGACTCTAGTCTAATAGATTCATCTTTGTGTTTTACGCCATAAACTTGTGGTGAACTAAACATTTTCTATTTTCCTTCCGTGTAATATAATTGATAGATTAAAAACCTTTTTCTGCTTGATTCGTTTTAAAAACACAAGTTTTAATGCATTTTTTACACCCGATGCATTTACAAAAGTCAATTTCAGGATACAAAAATCCTTCTTCGTCTGGAACCATAGTAATTGCATTAGCCGGACATACACTATAACAGGCAGAACAGCCACAACATTGAGCTTTTTCTATATACAAAACTATTTTTTCTTCCATAACTCACCATTTACCTTATTATTTTCTTTTTATAGTACGCCAAATCATTAATATTTTATTTTTAAAGAACCATCCAATCAGAATCGCAACAGCAATAATTATATAGCGAATTAAGGGATATCCGTATAATAGCATGACCGATAAACATAATACGGAAGTTACAAAACCAATAAGAAAATACCTTTTTCCATTAAAGAACACATCGATATTTTCCTTTTCTTTTACACGTTTTGACATATAGGTATAATGAAAGTATGTAAAAGCAGCAAAGCAAATTGCTGTTGTATATGCAGCTGCAACAAAACCAAAAAACTTAATTCCAAAATAATTTAACACAACATTTATTGCCGCTCCGGCCATTGAAATATACATTGTATACTTGTTTTCCTCGTAAAAAAATTCAACATTTGCAAACAATGAATACATAAAAGAAAACTGAAGTCCAATAATAATCGGAGGAATACAATATACTGCTTCTATATATTTTTTACCAGCTAAAACAGACATCATTTCAGGTGCAAGACAACAAAAAATCATTGCACAAACAGAAACAATTGAACATATAACGCATGACATATTATCAACTTCTTTAAATTTTTTTTCTTCTAATTTTTCATATTGCCATGGTATAAAAGCATTATTAACACTTTGGGTTACAATTCGCAGTACAGCAGCCGCATTGTATGCAACGCTATAAATACCAGCTGATGCCATTCCGACCATCTTCTGAATCATTACTCTATCAAATTGATCCAATATATACTGCGACAAATAATGTAAGAATAGTGGTATATTAAATTTAATTGCAAAAACGGCATAGGGCTTGTAAAAAATTCTTTTAGCTTTTATAATGTTATACACATATAACACTGAGCCAAATATTATATTTACAAACACACACGATAATATACGCGCATATCCCTTTTCATCACTTATAAGTACCGCCACTACCCCTAATACAGCGTTTGCTACAACCAGTAAAATAGACCGAATGACTACTGGAACGTAAATATACTCATATCTCTTTCTGATTGTCCAAAAATCTATGGCAGGTGTTACTAATAATTCTGCAAATATTGCAATCATAATAAACGTTGGTAATTCAACAATGGAATTGATAAACCTCCTAAAAATGATGTATAATACAAAAGTTATCAACGTTAAGACTGTTGTAATAGTCTGCATCGTAACTGTATAAACATCTCTATCCTCTTTATATTTACTCATTCCCTTGTTGAAAACGCCCCAATTCAACCTCAACGTTGTAATAATTGTAAATATTTGAAGCCATGAATTGTATATGCTAAATTGTCCATACTGATCTGGTGTCATTAGTCTCGTAAAAACTGGAGTTGTAATTAATGCCACGCATTTCTGAAGAATATTACAAAACACAAACCACAATGCTGCTTTAGCAGCAATCGGAATATCATTATACTTTTTCAATAGTTTATTCATTGTTTTATCTCATTACCCCTGTCTTTACAAGCACTCTTTTTATAGATCTTTTTATCCCTCCCCAGTACTTATCTTTTAAGTATGCATAATTTGTTTTTCTGTGTACTGTACAGCCCATTGCCGACTTGATTCCTTTTCGTCTGTATACATTCCAAAACAATTCATACTTAGCTGATTTTTTAGCAGGTCCTTTTAATTGCCCATTACCATTAACTGCTTCGCAATTATCACGTTCTTCTAGGTACAACCCATCACATAATTCCAAAAGTTGTTTTCCCTTTTCAGTATTCACTAATAATACTGATACCCTACATTGTGGTCTGCTGAAAGGTCGAACTTCACCTATCCCCCAAAAATCTCCAATTGTTAAATCAGATCCACGATTTGGAGTAGCATAAGGGCACTGATAACATTTTTCATTACTGAGAATGCCTTCTTGAAATGCTGTTAGATAGTCATCCTGAAATGATCGTCTTTTCCATATTACTTTATTTTGAGAATAAATAACTAATTCCTCTCCTAATTCTGTTCGAAAGCGAAGTTTATCTATTACTTTATTACTTGCAATTACATCATTCACATATTCTTTAAAAATTTTCTGGGATGGGACACCATGGCAGATTAATTCAACCGTAGTTAAAAAAACTCCGTATCTTTCACCAGCTAATTTTCTTGCCGCATCACATTGACATGGTGTACCTATAAATAAGACTTGTTGCTTCAGCTTGAAGCAATCTTTAATTCCACTGAAAATCCCCTTACAATCTGCTTGCATATATTTACTTAGCTTGAACTTTTCCAAATACTCTGTCGTATTTGATAAAATCATTTTTGCTCTAAAATCTTCATCAAGTATAACTCCTGTCACATAATATCCTTGTTTGATTGCACAACTGTAAAGTTCTGCTGCTATACCACCAGAGCTACTTGTTTTAGTGGACTCTACGTCTTTCTTCCATGCTACATAAGTATTTTTTGTTTTATATAAATGTGGCACTGAATTAGACGGACATTTTTCATGACACAAAGAACAATTAATACATTTACCATTATCTATTTCCGGGACAAAATGCCCAGTTAGCTTTTTCTCTTTCATTGTTATTGCTTTTTGAGGACAGATATCTGCACATAAACCACACCCCGAGCATTTTTCTTTAGAACATATATAGATCATTTCTTTCACCATTTTCTTGTGTTTTTTCAATCTTTGTTAGGATTTCTTGATACAAACTGCTTGACTGTTTTCTTCTAATCAACAGATTTCCCTCAAAAAGATTGTAATTTGGTTGTCTGTCTAATATTCTAATAAATCTCTCATATGTACAATTTACTCTATTAACCTGATTTGTCATACCTGTCCATGCTAATAAGTCTTTAACTTTTGTTGATTTGATATCAACATAACACTTTTTATGTTGTAAAAATGTAAAAATACTACCATGAAATGTTGTCGTATAAACACATTCTGCATCACGAATCAAACTTAAAAATTCTAACGGACTAACACATATATTTTTATCACACCAACCGTGTTGCATACATACTGCAACAGTTTTAAACTTTTTTTCATGCGCATATCTTTTAATCCATTCAATATGTTCCTTAGATATATCATATGAATAAATAACCATATATTTTTCAGAAATGATTCTTTTATTTGGAACTGGATAATATGAAAATGGAATTAGCAAAGTAGGATCTACAACTAGTTTAGTCTTTTTATTCAAAAGCTTCTCTACTAATTCAACTGTACTCTGATCTCTTACTCCTATAATTTCAACTTGTGCCAATGAACAACAAACATAATTGAACCTTTCTAGTTCAGCTCCATTACCTGCACTTGGCGCATATGCACAAATCTTCGGAACATTGATTTCTCCATAAAATACAGGATTTTGAAATGTTTTCACATTAATATTCCAAATTTCATCACTTCCTAAAATAGCGAGCTCCATTGCTGACAATCCATTATCGTCAATTTCATGGAAAATGTTCAGTGCATCAGAAAAAACATGATACTTATGTGCATTATATTTATATCTCATAACATATTTAATCAGATTTTTAATAGAGTCCTTTTTTCCAAAAAAAAGTTGTTTCCTTTTCTTTGGGCTTCTCCACTTATAAAAAGATACGCTGTGACCTAACTCCTCCAAAAAAACCTTGTTCGCTAATGCCTGAAGGTAAGCTCCATAATTAGCAGAATCATAAGGGGTTACAATTGTAATTTTCATCTAATAGTATTCTCCTTGTTCTTGCTTTACTAACTTTTGTTTTACTGTTAAAGTAGCAGCACATGCTACAAAGTATGGTATAAACATCTCCTTATCATATATCGGATTACCGGTTATACCATATAATAAAAAGAATACTTGAATACAAAATGATATAATTATCCATTTTTCAGTTTTTTCAGATACTACAATTATTCTTTTTCTTTCTTTCAAAAATATAGATGTTGTTGTTACCAAAAAATAAAGGAACCATATCAAATACAGACTAAAACCAACAATTCCTGTTTCACACAAAATTTGAACATATATATTGTGTGCATGCCATCCTCTCGGATTGATTTTTTGAAATTCACCCCATCCAATACCAAAAATGGGCTGCTTTTTGAATTCTTCGATTGCAAGTGTCCAAAAAGCCGTTCTTCCTAACGTAACATCTCCAGATTCTGCGGCATCACCAAATCTCTGAATAAAAACTGCCAATGCTGGAACGTATAAAAAGATTAAATATCCAACAACAATCATTCCAACTAATAATGCAAGCATCTTAATAATTCTACTTCTTTGTCTATTAGACAAGTAAATGTAATATGCCACAACTATTGTTGCTAGTAAAAAAATAATATGTGCTCTTTTCCCTGTCAGCAAAATTGATATAATAAATACAATACTCATTACCAAACTGTTTTTATTATGTTTGTTAATAAATTCTGCAATAAATATAATTGCACCAATAACCAATAACATTGCATTTGTCGAATAGTGATTTGTCATACCAGGAAATGCGTGCATACTATATTGATATCTTAATGTAGCAGCATTTGCAGGAAATACATTACACACAACATCTATCATATTACTCGACATAGACATAGCAATTGTACATATAGCATAAAACAAATATCCAATTTTAACAAATTTTAAAAGTTTTTCAAACCAATCGTTGTATTTTTCTGCCGATATAGTAAATAATATTACCAACACATAAATTAAATTATATTTTAACATGCCTGAATCATTATTTGTAGAATTTCCAATCCAATACACTGTAATGAGTAAGATAGCGAGTGCTGATATTTTTTTTATATACCTAAAACCACCAATTCCATTTGTCAATAGTAAACTAACAAATAAAATAATCAAAAAAAGCAATTGAACAAATGTCGGAACAAGAAAAAACAAAGAACCGCCTACCATCCATAGAGCTATAATAAATGTTGTAATTACAGTTATAAACTCTTTACAACTTATTCCTTTTCTAAACATACTGTTTTTAGCCTTTCTTGAAAAATATGCTTGCATTCTTCTCTTTTATTCTTCAAAATCTCATTCACTTTATCAAATGAAATATCCCTTTCCAGTCCTATAATTTGATTTATATTAGATAATTTTCGTTCTTCCATATCAATCAATTGAAGCAAACATTCTATTCTAGTCGAAAATTGCTCCGGATAAATTACTGAAAACGGTCTATTAAGATTTACCGAAAAAGCTGTTCCATGAAATGAATCCGTAATAACGTAATCAGCATTTGCAAACAGAGAAATAAATTCCTCAACCTTCGGCAAAACAATTTTCTTCCCCAGTTGAATGTCCGAGATTGAATAAGTGATTCTAATAATATCTAAGCCAAAACTTTCAGCTATTTTTCTCACCGCCTCATTAAACACAACGCCCTGATGTTTATCATAATGTAACTGATATACCAACAAATATGGTCTAGCAACACTTCTTCTCATGGCCATTTTTTTCCAAAAACAACCTTCAATTAATAGTGTAGGATCCATAGCGGTGTATGCACTAATACCATATTTTTTTAAAAGTAATTCTGCTGATTTTTCTCTCACTGAAATAAACGAATACTTCTTTATCAATCTTAATAATATTTCCTCATCTTTAATAGGAAATTCTGTCAGACCGATGCTCGTACAAAAAGCAATCCTTGGTTTTTCTTGCGCATAATCCAAAAAAAAGCTCTTCTCAATTCCATTATTCCAAAATGAATTCCACATCTGATCGCTACCTGTACAATAAATATCAGCAAGCGGTGGATTTACTACCAGCTCTTCAAAAGAGCCATATGATCTCTCTGACATTTTAATATTTCTATTTAAAAATCCACGAAATACTCTATAAGATTTCCCCAAAGAAATGATATCAAGAGCATCTTTGATTGGCTTTTTTATCATTTGTTTCAAATTATTTCTTTTAGAAAAGATTGTTTTCTTTACAATTTGTCCGTATTTTTGATCCTTTCTTGAAAAATCAACAAACTCCGTATCAAATCCCATGTCACTTAGATACTTTTGAGTAGCGTAAGTTTGTAGTACAGAACCATAATTAATCGTATTTAAAACAGTAATTATACTAATCTTCATGTACAGTTATTCTCCTCATAATATTATCAATTTTTTTACCGATCTTGCTCATACATGTCTCAGCATGGTATTAAACCATCCTATGTACACTAAAATCAAACACCTTCCCCGGAGATTTCAACTTCCATAATCCAGACTTCCTATTAACCAATGTATCATCCTCATTCACTCTTTTACAATTCACACGAAAACATCAATAAATCCTTCAAATAGTTTAGTGGATATCTTCATTAAGTATATTGCTATTCTTCTTTTATATGAAATATATTCTCTGATGTCATAAATCGGCAATGCCTTTATTGTTAATATATATTTTTTCCATTCATCTTCATATAATTTTCTCAATTCACTTCTTTGCATTAGCATAAGGACATAAAACATAGTAGTAATATAATTACTGCGAGCTATTTTTTCTAATTTTTCACTTTGTACATAGCACTCTTTATGCATTTTATCCGCAAAAAAAACAGCGTCAAACCATCTATCATCAAATCCAGAATGCGCCACTGACTCATCATGATAAATATAATTATATAATCCGTTATTTCGATATACTATACTCTTAGATCTCATAATGGCATGAAAACAAAAATACTTATCTTCATTCATGCGTTTTCCAACTGTAAAATCTAAATCTCGAATCAAATCATACAGAAATAATTTGTTCCATGCTCCTGATTTAATTTTTCCACCTAATAATAAACTTTCTAAAGCCTTTTCTTTATCGAAATATTCAATTTGACCACTCCAAATCTTATTTACGACATGAGTATTGTTTTCACTGTATTCATTTATGCCGCAAACACTTATTTCGGAATCCGATTTTAATATATCCTCATATAAGCATTGAATCATATCGGATTGAAGTGTATCATCAGAATCTACAAAAATGATATATTTTCCAGTTGCATTCTTTTTCCCATTGTTTCTAGCAACGCTTACACCCGCATTCTTTTGATTGATACACCTGATTCTAGTATCCAATTCACAGAATTCATTACATATTAATAATGAAGTATCAGTAGAACCATCATTAACAAGTATAATTTCAAGATTTGAGTATGTTTGTTTTAAAACAGATAATATGCAATCTTTTAAATACTTTTCAGCATTAAAAATTGGAATAACTACACTAATTAAATCCACTTCTTACCTCCACTTACTTTCATGTGCTACAACAATATCTTCTTTTAAGATAAATATATCCTCTCTAGCCGTATTGCTGTATCATCAATATTGAACCCCGCATTCGTAATTTCCCTACGTGTATTCTTTCGTTTGTATCCGTTATACCTTTCAATTACTTCGCACCACTTGGATGTTTTCTCATCTAAACCTATATATTCTACAGCATCTGTTATTTTTAATTCTTGCGTTATAGCATTAGACACGATCAAAGGCAATCCATTTGCCTGTGCTTCAACTCCTGCAACTGGTAATCCCTCATATAGAGAAGGCATTACAAAAACGTCTAACATATTCCAAAGCCGATTTACTTCATCTGATAGACCATGAAAAATAACAACTTCCTCTATTCCTAATCGCTTTACTTTTTCTTTTATTTGATTTTCTGTTTCTCCAATGCCAACCAAAAACAATCTTGCACTATTATCATGCTTATAGACTTCATAAAAGATATCAATCAGAAATTCATGATTTTTCTGTACGTTAAACCTTCCCACATGGCCCAAAACAAAATTATTCTCTAATCCATATTTTTTTCGTAATTCAGTGCGAACTTCAGGCTTAAAACTGTGTTTATCATAGTCTACGCCATTCTTGATAACGGTATATTTTTCCGCGTCAACGATTTTCTTTGGAAACATGAACCTTGCTGCTGCATCTGAGCATGCTAAATAATCTGTAATCACAAAAGGCATAAACCATTTGAAAACTTCTGATAATTTTACGAGTTTCTGGCCAGGATAGTAGCTACTATTATGAGAGTGATAAATTATTTCTTTTGCACCTCCGATTTTTGCAGCAAATGCAACCAATACTTCATATGGTGTGGACGAATTTATATGTATTATTTTAATCTGCTCAGAATGAACTAATTTAATAATACCGAAAAATTTCTTTAAGCCTCTAACAATCGGATTTTTAACAGTTTGTAAATCCACTCGATAAATGGTACTATGTGCTTCTTTTGCCCTTTTAGAGGCCTGATCAAAAGTATCTTCAAATGTTAAATAATCGAACTGAACCTTTTCAGAATCAATTTTTTCGGACAATGTGAGAACGAGTTCTGTTATACCGCCCATGCGAATAGGAGCCATATGCAATACTCGAATTGGATTATTGCCATTAATCTGCTGTTTCATTCTCACCACTCCTTACCATAAATTCTCTTTGATACTTCTCTAGGCTTTTCTTTTTATTATATAAAATTACTGCTTTTCCTATTGGGCCAGTATAACAAAGAGATCTTTTAACAATATCTCCAATAATCATTTTTAATGTGATCGGTGCATATTTATTTGTTAATTGTTCGTATGTCATTAACTCTCTATCATGAAAAAATGCTTCCCGATTTTCACTTTTCTTTGCCGATGCAATGAGCATGGAACCCTCTGTTAAAATCAACTCTTCGCTATCAACTGATTTTATTCTCATCTTATCTATTACATCAGGTTGCTCTAATAGTTTTTTACCTTTATCACTATGACATAAGATACTAGTTGTTCCTATATCATCATCCATATCTTTATTATAAGAACCTACTAATGCGCAATCAAATATGGTTATATCGCTTACACGATGTTTTGTTTTAAAAGCACATTCATAACACGATGGTCGCAATGTAATTCCCTTGAACATAAGCCTTGTAAAAGTTTTTATATCATTTCTACAATCAATTGTCTTTCCATTGGCAAAATAGACTTTAATGTTGGTTGCTGAATACCCATATGTTTTATCTCTAAAGACAAAATTGGAAATTTTACCTTTATACTTATGCTCTAAGAACTGAATAAAATCCTTGAACACTTCTGGTGAAGGAACGCCATGGCAAGCTAAGTCTATTAAATATAAATTTTCTTTATTTCTTTTAATATAAGATTCAAGGCCAGCTACCTGACAGGGCATACCTATAAAAAGTACTTTTTTATCTGCATCTAACTGATCTTTTATGCTTTTAAAGCAATCTCCCAGTTCGCTCTGAACATACTTTGAACCTTGAAATTTCCCCAGATCACTTATATCTGTCACCATTGTATGTCTGCAAACTCTATCATCCGAAAACTCGCAACCAAATACGACTCCACCGCATGAAATAACATATTCTGCAATTGCATTTACAGCCGCCCCTGATGTACTTTTTAATCTAATGGAGTCATTCTTATTCTGTGCAATATAACCAGATGTGGTTTCTCCTCTTATTTTTCTTTTATTTAATATAGGACATACACTATTACATAACCCACATTCTACGCACCTATTTTTATCTACCCAGGGATATTTAAACCCTTCTTCATCAAGCTTCATTTCAATTGCACTCTGCGGGCAAACAGCATAGCAGGCTGTACATCCGCTACAATTCACTTTATCATTGATTTCAATCATTCTTCCCAAGTGCCTCTCTAATATAAGCAACCGATATGGCCTTTTCTTTTTCCAATCGTTCATCGACTCTGTCATAATCTATAGGCTTTTTCATTTGCTCCAACACATCACCAGTATATCTTCTAGATGACAGTCCAGTTATATCACAAAGATTAGCTATTCTTGAATTACGTGACATCATTAAAGGATCACTATAACGATCGAATACTAAAAACTGCTTATGATGCAATATTGAAAAAACAGTACAATGGAACGAGTCGGTACATACATATTTTGCATGACGAATCAAATTCACAAACTGTTCTGAATCTATATCATACAAGTGTTCCGCATTAAATTGTAGATCATACGGAACAAATTCATCTATATGCGGCATATCATAAAGAAAAATACCCGTTCTCTTAGATAGTTCTTCCGCAGCCTTTCGATGTTGAGAATTTGTGCCTAAAAAATAGCAGAAAATATAGGCATTTTCTAATACAGGTTTTACAGGAATTGCTTGTGCCCATTCTTCTTTATTTAATAATAACGTTGGGTCTAAAACGACTGCGGCTTTTCTTCCTGTCAATCGCTCAATAAGTTCTGCACCGCTTTTCTCACGAACTCCAAGCATCTCTATTCTATTTAAATATTCGATTGTTCTTCTCTTCTGATAAAAAGGCACTTCTGTAACCCCAAAGCTAGTTGAATATGAAACACGTTTTACTTTTTCATCAGCAAACATCAAATTGAAAAAATTTGTTGGTAATCCAGCTGGAATCCACAGCTGATCGCCACCAGCAACTACAACATCATAGTTATTACTTCCTGCTTTGAGTGCTTCGAAACCGATATATGGAGCTGATACTTTATCTTTCAAAAAAATCTCCAGAAATCTATCAAATGCTCTTTGACGAATCGCATCTTTCATCTTAATATCAGGATGTTTCTTTAATTGAATCTTTTTTTCAATCAAGCGAAATTTTTCCTTCATAAGATACTTATTCAATAATCTGGGTAACCACTTGATCTTTTGAATCGTATTAAGTTTTTTTCTATAGCACAAAAACTCACAGTCATAGCCCAATTCCACAAATTTCACATATGTTGCATAAGCTTGCAACATGCTGCCATAATTGTGATTATCATAACATGTACAAATACCAATTTTCATATACTTTTCCTCTTATGCATCCATTAACAATACTTGTTCATAAGCTTGTTCAATTCGATTCAAATGTGCTTCTAACGAATATCCCTCTTTTACGATTTTCCAAGAAGCTTCCCCGAATGATTTTCTTTCTTTTCTATCTGAAAGTATTTCCGTAATTCCTTCCGCAAATCGATTAACATCACCCGGATCACAACAGCAACCATTCTCTCCATCATGCACAATCTTGGGAATTCCACCCACATTTGTACTTACAACTGGCAGACCATACCCCATTGCATCTAGCACTGACATCGGCATTCCCTCATTATAAGATGGTAAAAAAAACACATCTGCTTCCCTAAGCAATTTATCCTTCATATCACCACGAACCCATCCAGGGAATTCCACATTATCGGACACACCTTTTTCAGCAATCAATTTTCTGATTGCATCCTCATCTGCTTCGCTTCCTGCTCCAGCTAAGATAAACTTCACATCTGGTATACTTTTTTTCACCTGTGCTATAACCGCTGGAATATCATAACAGCCTTTTCTTTTTCCTAATTCGCCAAGGAACAGAACTGTATTATTACACTTCCTCTGCATCCTTTCCTCTAAAGCATCTTCATGAAGGATACTATAGTTTTCAATTATTTCAATTCTATCTTCCGGAACAATCTGGCTCAGTCGTTCTTTCCATTCCTCAGAAAGAGCAATTAATACGTTACATTTACTATATACTTTTTTTATCTTGTCCTTTTTTTCTTCTGGTGCGTTTACATAGAATTCGTCAAAGTCGGCGCCATGTATGTGATTAATAATCGGAATTTTGCGCCAAGACGCCATATAAATAAATGGCATCTTTCTATAAAATGATGGCCCAAAAGAAGAATGAATATGAACTACATCCGGCTTGTGAAACATAAGCACATATGCAAAATGAAAATATCCGCAAATACCTTTCAAAAGCTTATCAAATTTGCTTCCATCTTTATATGACTCTACATAAGTTATTTCATAGTCCTTCTCTAGTTGTGATCCTCTATAGCCATTTATGACCGCGGCTATTCCACCTTTTACCATTTTATTTGGAACGACCATACATACTCTTTTCATATTTACTTTCCCCTTATCATTGCATTCCAAATAAACTTCGTGTTAGTGCTCCAGTATCTCTTAAACAATCTCTTGGGATCTTGCACTAAACGATATACCCACTCCAGATTATGTTTCTGCATCCACATCGGAGCGCGCTTGATATTCTCTGCATAATAATCAAATCCAGCTCCAACACCAAGCATCAGTCCATCAATTTTTCCCTGATGTGCTGCCATCCACTTTTCCTGTTTAGGCGCTCCTAGTCCGACCCATACAAAGTCGGGATTGGTTTCATTGATTCTCTCTATGATTGCTTTATCTTCCTCTTCTGTCATAGGTCTAAACGGTGGGCTGTACATTCCAGCAATTTGAATTCCCGGATAATTGTTCGTAAGTTTTTGATACAACAACTCCAATGTTTCTTCTTTCGGGAAGAAACCACTGTTTAAGGACAGTTGCTCCCATAAAAATAATGGCGATACCCTTTCTTTGCAGAGATCTTAAAAATCTCTCCCATTAAACTCGGGCCTGTTGTGCGCTCCATATTCTTATGACCGCGTTTCTGACCAACAGTAGAAAGAGGACCGCCATCTGGAATTGCCATTAACCCGCCATTTTGAATAGCACAGTAAGCTGCATCTTCATAGCTAGTTACGGTTGTATGTACATTTGAGACACATATGTAGTCTCCTTTTATTTCAGAGATATTTTTTTCGAGATAGTCTACCAACCACTCCATATTGATCGCCGCAATATTAACGCCCATAATATTGCAAATTGGGATGAGATTTTTATCAACCCTTCTCTTATACTCCATTTATCGCACCTTTTCCTCTTTCTCTTACTTATATGTAAAGCTCATATCGAGCCGATCAATCTATATCAAACAGTGTACTTATCATATTGCTCATACAGCAGTGGTTATCATTTTTATCAGCCATGCACATAGCAACAATTCAACACGTTCTGTACCCGTACCGCGATTTTACAAATCTTTTTCGTAATCTCATACAATTATCATTAAATTAGATTTACAAAAAAAAGCTGCCAAACCATTTTATTCAGCAGCAAAACTTATACCATATCTCTATCCACTTTTCCTCCCGCATTTCAACAATTCTCACCATTTATCAACCTAATACTCACAAATAATTCAAAAATATTTCATTAACCATTATACCATTTTAACGTCAATCTGTCAACGGCTTTAATGCGATAAAGTAATCAATTTTTTGGAATTCATGAATTTTGACTAAACTGCACGCTTTTCGACTTTATATTTTATAGATTTTACACCCGCGAAAACCCCGCCCATGCGCTGTTTTAAACACTTCTGACGTTTTCTTCATGATTTGCCGATGGGTTCGTTACATCTTGCGTCTGCCGATTTTCCAGTATACCTTTTATAATAGGCAATCGTTTCAGCTTAAAGCCCCTTCAAATAAAACCTGTCCATCCCGCCGTGTACTGCCGACGCCGGCTTCTCTATCTGCCGAAAACCCTCCCGCTCGTACAATTTTATCGCCACCGCCAGATTTG
>ENA-OPDF01001209-OPDF01001209.1-human-gut-metagenome-genome-assembly--contig:-NODE-1209-length-15767-cov-6.838149_pt1 | contig 15767 bp, 16 predicted proteins | sample MGYA00241575_ERZ501501 | MGnify/ENA primary metagenome ERZ501501 (study PRJEB25962, sample SAMEA1972229) | human gut metagenome | biome: human gut; feature: human-associated habitat; material: faeces... | reverse complement strand
CCAATGTGAATTTCACATCTTCTGCAATCTCATAGCCTTCCGGCGCTGTGATCTCACGCAGAGTCAGCTCTTCCCCTACCGGAAGTTTCTCTGCCGGATGAGGCTTTCCATCCGTTACCCACTCTTCCAGAATCTCACCCTCTTTATTTAAGATCTGCAGCTTGGCACCTTCCAGTTCCTCGCCTGTGGTAATATCCGTCTTGGAAATTTCCACTTTGGAATAATCATCCTTCATCTCCACCTTGGTCACACTGCCATCTTCTTTTACTTCAAACTCGATATCTTCTGCAGATACATAGCCCTCTGCATAAGGCGGCAGTTCTTCGTGAAGGATATACGTTCCTTCTGGCAGTCCATAAACTACGTGTGGTTCTTTTGCACTGATCCACTCTTCTACGATGTTGCCCTCTTTATCGATGATCTGAAGCTTCGCGCCTTCCAGTTCTTCCCCGGTTGTTGCATCGGTTTTCGTAAATTGGCTCTCAGTCGGCTGGTTTTCCACTTCTTTTGTCAGCTTGATTTCTGCAAGGTTCTGGTCTGTGTAAGAGGCATCCATCTCCCAGATTTCTTCATTTGGAAGATATCCCGGTTTTCTCACTTCCTCTTTTACATAATATTTCCCATGATAGAGGTCGCTGTCAAAGGTAAGCTGTCCCTTCTCATCCGTTGCTTTCTTCTCCAGCAGAGTGTCCTTTTCCACAAGAACCTCACCCTGCTGGGAGAGGATATCTTCTTTGGCATACAATCCAAAGATCACGCCTTCCAGCTTCTCTTCTGTGACTGCATCCTTCTTTTCTACAGAAATGGAAATCTTCTGTCGCTCATTTTTATAAGCAACCCCTTCATAAACAACTGCCTGAGTATCATCCTCTACGGTCAGGGTAAATTCTTTCTGTTCCGGGTTCAATACGAAATGGTCACCCGCCACCGTTTCTTTCAGATAATAAGAACCCAATGGAAGATTATTTACCACTGCCTTTCCTTCTGAATCGGTCACTAAAGTTGCCACCAGATCGTCTTTTTCATAACGGATGACCGGATTGCCTTGCTCATCCTTTGCTCCGTCCGGGGAATAAATGGTGTCCTTGGCATACAGTTCAAAGGCTGCCCCTTCCACACCGGATTCTTCATAGACAAAATCATGGAACACTCCGGTATCGGTATCCTCTCCGGTCACTGCATCTTTGATCTTTCCTGCCAGTCTCTTTGCCTTTGCAAGCAGGGAATCCCCCTTCACTTCCACTGGCTGTTCCCCGGTTTTGGTCAGTGTCAGGCTTCCCACCTGCTCATCGTTTGGCTGCTCGACTTCCACGATGACTGCCCCGGTATCGGGATCGATCTGATGGGCGGTATCGGAAGAAACCGTGATCACGATTCCCTCTTTCGGGTTCTCTTTGTAACTGCCTTTTCCGGTCACTTCCAATGGAGAAATTACTTTTTCCCCTTCATACAAGGAACTCTCATATCCCTGTCTTACAAACCCTTCCGGTGCTTTCACTTCTTCGATCCGGTAAGTAGAACATTTCAATTCTTCCGGTGTTACCAGATAGCCTTCCTCATTGGTCTTAAAAACGCTGATGGTCTCTTTCTTCGGATAGAATACCGTCTGCTCTACATATTCCTCTTTTTCCATGTCAAAGATTTTATAGGAAGCTCCTGCTTTTAAAACCGGATTGCCTGTCTGTGCATCCTTTTTCACGATTTTTAACAAAAACTCAAACGGACGGTCATCGAACACACGCCATACCATCGGTTCTCTGCTGTCCTCATCAACCTTCACCAAAAACGGATCGATGGCTTTCAAGTTCTCCGGTACGGTGCTTTCCTCTACCACATAAAGACCATACGGAAGCTCCGGACTGAGAGCATATCCTTTTTTATCTGTAATAAGCTCCTGTACCGGGACAGCCTTGCCATCCACATAGGTCACTGCCACCTCTTCCTTACTGAAATCATAACCTCGGAAATCTTCCGCAGTAAACTGATCCCCATTGGATGGCTGTAATTCCCCACTCTCTACTTTGGAAAGGCTGCTGATCAGATACACCTTAAAACCTGCTCCTTCCACAAGGTCTGTTTCTGTCTGGTCTCCATCTTCGCTGATCTTGATCAGCTGGAACGCCTGCTTTTTCACCTGTTCCTGTACCGTCAGGTCCCTGGTTACCTCTGCCACTTCCTGTCCTTCGTAAGCAAGGTCCACCTCATACTCTGTTGGATCTACCGTATAGCCTTCCGGCGGAGTGATCTCTTTCACATACATTTTCCCCAGATACAATTTGGAAAAATCTAAGGTACCATCCTCCTTGATCACGCCCTGTGCGATGAGGCTGTCTTTTTTGAACAGAACCCCCGTCTTTCCATCCGGGTGGACGATATCCTCTCTGGCATACAGACCATACACAGCCCCGGCAAGGGAACTATCTCCCTGGGGAAGAAAAGCCTGTGTCTCCTTATCGATCTTTTGGATATGGACAGCACCTTTCACCCTCTCATCGGTTGCTGAGATGGTGACCGTCTTTCCGGCTTCCACATCCACCTTATGGATCACATCACTCTGTGCATACTTGTCTGGAGCCTTGATCTCCTTCACATATACTGTTTTGATGGCTGCCTCAAAATAATCACTGACTGCTTTTCCCTCTTCCCCGGTGACTGGCATTTCCATCAAAAGATGCTCACACTTGCTGTCTGTATAAATGCCATACACTGCACCGTCTAAAGGATTCTTGGTATCCGCATCCTGTTTGAAAAGCTCGATCCTTGTCATCTCCAGCCAGTCTACCGTAAAACTTACCGGATTGGCTTTCTCCGATTCAAAGACTCCAATGTCCTGATTGCTGTTTCCTGTGGATAATACCAGCGTTCTCCAGGTTTCCCCTACAGAACCATGCAGTTCCCCGGAGGAATAGTTTCCGGTATGAAGCATTGGGGCAGTCAAATAAAAGGTATCCCCGCCATAGATCTTCAGCGCACCATTCTCTGCGGAAGTTCCCTTTGTCTTGTTATAAATGGTGATGTCTTTTGGTACATTGACTGAAATGTAGTTTCGGTGATCCCCGGACAATGTGATATCCGGTGTTTTCTGTACATTTCCATTTCGGACTGCTTTTACAGAAGTCTTGGAAAGGGAGATTTCCCCCTTCGGCGGCTCTTCCATAGCAAACAGGTGGTCAATATAGGCGATCACGCCTGCGTTTACCAGATCTTCATACTTACATCCTGTAAATCCTGCCTCACCTGCATAGGCATAGCTGGCTGCGATGTGGGTATATACATATTTCTCTTCTGCACTTTTCCCGGACAGATAACTGCCTGTAATATCCCCGGCGCCGCCATAACCATAATACAGCACCTTCTGCAAGTTCTTATTGCTGTCCAGTACCTGTGCCACATAGTCTCCACTCGGCGGTGAGGAACGATGGGATTCCAGACAGTAAGCGATCTTTCCATTGACCGTAAACCAGCAGGTTAAGTAATTTCCAATATAACTTGGATAGTAGATGGTCTCCCCTTTTTCCAGATGTACGGTTTCCTTTGCTCGGAACGTGTTTTCCGCACCGGAAAGCATCATCACTTCCCCATCCTCAATCTTTTCTTCCAGTTCCCTTGCTGCCTGTGCATCCGCATCTTCCCCGGATACCGTCACTTCCACATCCGGGATCTCCTGCACAGGCGTCTCCGAATCTTCTTCAGAATTCGTATCCTCCTTCTGTTTCTGACCGCCATTTTCTTCTGTATGAGCCTGCCCTTCCGTATCCGTCAGGATGATCTTTCTGCTCACAGAATAGCTGTCACGCGCATCCTTTGGCACAACCCAGTAGGTTGCAATATAGGTTCCTGCCTGGTCAGGGTGGTAGCTCCCTCCATCTTCCGCTTCGATACGTTCCAAGGTAACATCCTCTTGTTCTGAATTGTAATGGATACCTTCCATACAAGTCTCTGCCATAAAATCCTTGTCGGAAATATCTTTCGTGATATCTTCTGCTGTTACCAAATGTTTCGCAGCTTCTGAAACTTCCTCTGTCTGTTCCGTTTCAGATATTTCTACGCTCTCCGTCACTGGCTCTGACGGATTTTTTGTTTCTGCCGCATGGACATCCGCTAAGTTCCCAAGCGGACTAAGACCCATGAGCAGTGCGAGCCCAAAGGCTGCAAGTCTTGTTTTGATATTCCTGCTCTTCATTGCATTCTCCTTTTTTCGTTAAAAATACCGCAGAGGCTTTCCCCTGCGGCGTTGTTATCTACTGACTTCTGTTTTCTTGTGACTGGCTTTTTTCTTTCCCACTTCCTGTCTTGTACGCTTTAGCGCATCGGTCACAGATCGGCTGGAAATCCCATTCTGATGGCAGCCTTCCACGATTCCCATAAAATAAAGATCCGAGGGGATGGCAGGCTGATCCTTATAGGGTGCATTCATGGTATATGCCATGACTTCCCGTTTCACACCATCCTTTCCCTGAACAAGAACAGTCTCCTTCCCATACAGGTGGGGATACCCTTCATAAAAGTCCAGGCTTTTTTCACACTCCGGTGTGATCTTCCAAAGCACCCCTTCCACCTGGCTGCCCTCTTCCGGCAAAATAGTGGCAACACCGCATCCTTTCCCCCTGCCACAGAAGGTCAGGCGGTATCCCTCCAGCTTGACCTTCTCCACTACGGAAGCTGCCGGACAGCGGTACGCCATCTGGTCTAAGTTCATGTTGCTGCCATAGGCAAAATAATAGGATTCTTTCATCTCTTACCTCCTAACGGGCATCCTCCGCCCGATGATTTCGATTCAAACATTCATAGGTACTGCGGTCATATCTCCATGCCCTGTCACCCTCCAGATTGGCAAGCAGATGTTCCCGGACATTCTTATATTCCGGTCCAATGAGCCCCAGCCGCAATAAAAAGGTACGGAAGGTAAATGCCGGATTCTCTGTGATCTCCGTTTTCCGCATCTGGGTGCATTTCTGATTGATGGCCTGGGCAGAGATGGCAAGAGCCAAAGTGATATTTGCCCGCACTTTTCCTGCATGGAGGGTACTCTCAAAACATCTCCACTCCAAAGTTCCTTTGGAAAACACTGCATGAAGGTTCAACGCATAGTACCGGGTATCGTCATAATGATCATGGCTTCCATCCCTGCCCCCATACCATACCCGTTTCAACTTTTCCATGGAAATGGTGCTGTTTGGCATCCGGCGGATCTTCTCCAGCACAATGGGGCGTACCTTCTGGCAATACTCCTGTTCCCTTGATGTCTGCACCTTCAATGCCTTAAACAGGATGTCCTCTTTGGAATACATAATGGTCATGGCATTTTTAAGGCTTCTTGGGGTGTGATTGGAAGCATCCACATGCACATGCTGCCCGCAGGATGCATTTACCTTCGCCCCATGATGCCTGAGACACCGCACCACTTCCTGCAATTTTCCCATTTCTCCATAGGAAAGTTTCGGACTGACCATCTCGGTGCTGTATTCTCTTCCGGCAGGAACCATGCGTCCACGCTCCCTGCGTTCCGTATAGATGCTCCCATCATACATGAACTTCCATTTCTTTCCTTCCTGATCTGTCACAGACCAGACCCCATAATATCCGCCATTGCAAACCGCCCTTGTTCCAAACAGCTCTGCCACTTTCTCCGCAGCCCTCTGCCTGGTGATCCCTGTCATCTCAATCTCTGTACCGAAATATTGATCCTGAATTCCAATTGCCATACTGCCTTACCTCTTTGTCTTTTCATCCTCTGCCCGGATTTCTGCATCTGCCTGCCGAAGAAGCGTTCCGATGGCTTCGATCACGTTGACGGTCACTCCATTTCCGGCCTGTTTATAAAGCTGGCTGTCCGAAGTCTCCTGTTCTATGCGGTCAATCTGCCAGTCATAAAAGCCCTGCAGCCGCAGACACTCCCTTGGCACCAGCCTCCGGATTCTGCCCCGATAGGCAACTCCATGCCGGTCCGTGGCAGTAATGGTGAACATCGGCTCTTCCGGCTCCTTCATCCTCCGGCCATTCTGCCGGGTTTCTTCTCTTCCCGGAGTCAGCACTGCCCTGGCACCTTCCTCTTTTAAGACACCGGAGCATTCCCCTTTATGATTATGGATGCCGGACTGTCTGGTATTCAGACACCTGCACTGCTCTGTGACAAGAGGCGGCACAGACAGATCCACAAAATGAAGCGTTCCCTGCTGGATTCCTGTGGTAAGGGTATGGGCGATCTGATGCCCCACACGCCCTCTTCTGGTATTCATGCCTGCATATCCTAAGTCAATGCTGTCTCCCGGATACGCCATCTTATATCCCTGCTTGGTATTCTCCTTGATGGGAATACCCATCTCATACAATCCAGTTTTTCCACCCATACCGCCTGCCAGCGATGTCAAAGTACAGCTTAATCCTTCCGGGCTGTACACTCTTTTCCCTTGGCTGCCTGTTCGGATTTGTATAAGAGACGTTCCATTTGCTGCTGGGAAAGGTAATATTTTTCCGGCACATCTTCGATCAAGATATCCGACAAGATACACCCGTTTTCTGGATTGGGGGACTCCAAAATCCTTGCTGTTAAGCACTTTCCATTCCACACCGTACCCCAGCTCAGATAGCGTACTGAGGATGGTGTGAAACGTCCTGCCTTTGTCATGCGAAAGCAGTCCGGGAACATTTTCAAGGATGAAATACGCAGGTCGCTTGTCTGCAACCAGTCTGGCAATCTCGAAGAACAGAGTTCCTCTGGCATCTGCAAATCCTTCCCGCTTTCCGGCGATAGAGAATGCCTGGCAAGGAAATCCTGCACACAAAAGATCAAAGTCCGGCATTCGTTCAGTTTCGATTGTTCTTGCGTCATTGCAAAACCACTCCCCTTCTGTGTCGAACAGCAATCGGTAGTTCTTATCCGCATAAGCATCCACCTCGCAGTGTCCCACACAGGTAAAACCGCCTGCACGTCTTAACCCTTCCCGGAATCCCCCGATCCCGCTGAATAAATCAAAAAATCGAATGGTTGCGGCTATCAACCTCCTTTGCTGAATAAAAAAAAACAGGCGGCATGGTTTTTCTCCCACACCTCCTGCTGGTTTTATAGTTCTATTTGTTTGGCATTATGCGATCTCTTCGGTTTCTTCCCCGGATTCCGGAATCTCTTCTTCCTCTGCATCCTCAGAAATTTCTGCATCCGCCTCTTCCTCTGCGGCTTCCACTGTTTCGGTTTCCGCTTCGGTAGTCTCTTCTTCATAGACATCTTCCGCAGTTTCTTTTGCTTCTTCCAGTCTATCTGTTTCTGCGTTTTCTTCCGGCTGTTCCAGTTCCTTCCATTTGGCTTCTACCTCTTCCACCGCTTTTTCGATGATGCGGATGATAAAATCTTTCTGTTTGATGCCTTCCTTTGTGACTGCCCATTTGACTCTCTGGAATAATTCCTCTGTGACCTGTACTGCTAATGTTCTTTTTTCCATGCTTTCTTCTCCTTTGTTCTCCAGTCTGTTAAAGTGTTCTTCGATCACCTGCCGGATAAAGATCTGTGTACTTGTTTCCCTTTCTTCGATCTCGGCTCGTACCTTCTCATGTAATTCCACCGGGATCTTTCCGCATATGTTCTTCATCTCTGCCATAAGCGTTTTCCCCTTTCGTTTTGTTATACACAACATACTCCAAAATTTGAAAGAAAGCTATTCACAATACCCACTAAAGAATCCATGTCAAATGTATGCAAAACCCAAGCATATCCAACAATGCCATACTTTCCTTGCCCATAGGCCTCACCCCCTTTACTCCTGCTCCATCTGAAATAAAAAATCCAGCATCTGACCGGGAATTTCTTCCTTTTCACATGCTGGCATCCGTTCCACATCGCCACATTTTAACTCTTCCCGAACAGCCTCCTGAATGAGTCTTTTTAAAGTTTCCCTCTCTTCTTGTTCCAGGATCACATCCACCAGATACTGGTTCCTCTGCCCTGTCGGAATCTCCATCAAAAGCTGCCACGCTTTTTCATGTTCCGGGTTCTTAAGGTTTGGGCGGAAGGAAAAGACCGGGCGGCTCACAGCGTCCTCATCTGCCCCACAATCCGTTCATATCCGGCAGCGTTGGCATGGACGTCCGTCAAGTAAATCGGGCGACACAGGCGGTCCTGCTCGCTTACACGGTGTTTAAAAATAGCAGCACCGCCTCCCATGAAAACGGAAGGGACTGCCCGCAGGTCAAAGCCTGCCTCGGTGATCGCAGACAGGATTTTCTCAATATAAAGCCTGCCCTGCCTCTCAATCAAAGACACCACTTCCGCAGGCATGCTGCTGGGTTTTCCACGTAAGACACGCTCGATCTGCGTCTCCGTTACCGACAGTCCTGTATTTCTCCTTACCTGTTCTCTGATCTCATCCATACAACGGATGACACCCAGTTCCAGACTTCTACAGGTAGCTGCGTTAGGAACAGCATTATCAAGCCGCATCAAGTCCACCGTCCAGCCTCCGATATCCACAAGAAGCACAGAAGGCTCATCTTTTAAATACTCTGGATAAAGAGCCAGGGCTGAATATCCCTGGGGGAACAATTTCACATCCTCAATCTGGATCTCATAGCGTTCCCCTTCATATAAAAAACGGATTAGCTGTTTTTGAAATAGATATTCCTTGAATTTCTGTTTTTCCCTTCCAAACCCGGTAAGGGGAAGTCCGGCTGCAAGAACAACTTTCGCTGTCCTTTCCCCCTTTCGCTTTCGAATCTCCTGTGCCAGTGCTGCCAGCGTCAAAAGATAATAATTGTCGTTGGCGGTCTTGTCCTTTACCAATGTCTGTCTCCCAGTCCCACACACATAATATTCTCCCTGGTACTGGAGAACATTCTGCATGGTATAGGGTTCGTATTCATACCGGATGATCCCTGTGGGGAAACACACCTGCTTTGTTTTGATGGCATAATATCCATGGTCGATTCCAATGACCATCACTTACCACTCCCTTCTTTTCTGTTCTATGTAAAATTTCCGTTGAAAGAGCCCTTGCCCCCAAAGGCGCGCCCCGGCAGGCATTCTCTTCTTTCCAGCCTGTTGTTCTTCCTACTCCTGGTCTCGAAAAAATGTTTGGACAGGAAGATAATGCAGTGTTCCTTCCAAAACAAGAGCCTGTCTTTGAAAGCGAAGGATTCCCTGGCTCTGTAACTCTATCATTTCGTAATATGCTTTCTTTGTTAAAAAATAACGATGATATATTCCCGCTTCCTCAAACTTCTCTGTCTGCTTCAACACTAAAAACTCCACCATATACCGGGTGTCCGGTGCAAACCGTTTCTCACATAGCATGGCATCTCCCTGTACTGCCTTCACACCCTCCGACTCCCTGGCTACTGCCAATAATTCATGGATACTGATACTCACCTTTGCTATCACCTCCCTTCCAAAAGAAAAGACAGACACCTAAATGATGCCTGTCTCTTCTGGGATTTCCATTCCCTTTTCTTTATAGATCTTTTTGACTAATTCTTTTAGTTCCTTCCGGATCTTTCTGTCTGGTACATTGTTACAAAATTCCTGTAACCATCTATCCTGCAAATATAAATCAATTTCGGTTATATCACAAGAAACAATACTGCAGGTTTCATCATATAACTGTTCCAGTCTTTGAAAATGTTCTCGGAATTGTTCTCCATAATGATGCCAAATATCCAGGTTCAATCTTGTCAGACCAAGGAAATCGGTAACATACGTCAGCCTGTCCAAATCTGAAAATGTCATTTTTTCTTTTCCCAGCAGGATTTCCCTGTCACGCTTTCCACATAAAAACAGGAAAGCAAACCGTTCTATATCGCTCTGATGCATAATCATTCCCCTTTGCACAAATAATTCCTTATTACGAAACATTATAAAAAGTGAAATCAGTAAAATCAATATAAAGTTTCTTTATTGCGAAACATTGAGAAATGAGAGGATTCTATCATGCAGAAGATCAGACCAGACATGGATATCGGCAAAAATATCCAAGCCATCCGTTATCAAAATAAACTTACGCAAGACCAGGTCATTGCAAAATTAAACCTGATGGGTATCTCCATGTCCAAAAGTACCTATGCCAAGCTGGAAACCAACCGTATGAACATCAAGGTATCGGAACTTGTTGCCCTTGCAAAAATCTTCCATACCGATATCAACACATTCTTTTCCGGGCTTCTCTAAACCGGAAAAGAAACATTTCCTATAATTCTTCTCCCCTCTTCTTTTCCCACTCTCCTTTATCTTTGTTCCCTCCACTCTCTCTTACATTGGGATTGCTTTTGAAATAATTCCTCATATCGAAGAAGTATATCCATACTGTCTTGTGTAAAATCAAAGGACTGAAGCATAGGGTATCGCGGCAATGCACTTGGGACATATTCTAATTGTTCCAACTGCTTAGATGTGTATTTTTTCTTTCTGGCTTCACTATATGGCAAAAGACCGTATTCCGTCTTATACGCTGGAATACGGTCTTTCTTCATTTCCTGTAATGCTTCAATCATATTTTTATGATGGTGTCGGGATTTATAGGTATCTATCTGCCCTCTGGTCATGCCGACAGCCGATGCAAAATCCGATATCCTTTTATAGAATTTCCCTTGAATCTTACATCTTGGAATAAAAGCAAATACCTCAGTCTTGGGCCACCCACATTCATCCCGTAATTGCTTCACTAAACGGAAACATTCTATAAACGAATATTCTGGTTTATAGCGCTGTTGTCCATATACTAACAGCTTGGAGATATTATATTCCCTGCATAAAAAAGCAGCATTCTGATATACTTTCCCTTCATACTCAATTTCATATCTTTTCCCATTATTCCTGATCGGCAAATAAATAGCTTCCTCCAATGTTTTCCCATATTTCAAGCGTTCAAAAACATTGCAGGGCTGCACTTGATACTCCGCACACAATTCTACCAATGTATTATAGGATTTTCCTTCAAAACATATCGGTTCTTTCTGCAATAGTTCAAGAACAATTTCTTCTAATGTCCTGTTTCTTGTATGGATTCTGGCTGAAATGGAAGTCTCTCTAATTCCAAATGCTGTTGCCACCTCATATCTGCTCTGATATTTTTTGCCCCATAGCATAATTTTCTTCTCTTGTGCCTCTTTGCAACGATCTACCGCTTCTTCTACTGTTTTGCACCTTTGTATGTAATGTGCTAATGAATTCCAAGGTAATCCATATTCTTCAGCCAACGCTTTAGGCGAACGATATAACTTTCCATTGTATTCAAAAAGTCGCCCTCTTCCTCGCACATCATTGACACACATTTGCATTGCATCTTCTAGCGACCAGCCTCGGCGCCGGAAGGAATATATTCTTTGACGGTCAATTCCATATTCCTCTGCCATTTCTTTTATCGTTTCATATGTTTTCCCATCATAGCAATACGCCATAGTCATCACCTCTTCTCTTTACCACACCAGTATACCCACTTATCGTAAAAAAGCTATTCGGACATACCACTAAAATATTACCTTTATACCTGTCTATTATAGACAATAAAAAACCTGCTACAAGGATGTCTTTCCTCATACCAGATATCAATACTTTCTTCCTACTCCATACACATTTTTTCTCATTACTTGTGTATCATGTACCTATATTGTCATGTAATCCTACTGTGTACACGCTATGTACAGTAAGCACATGGGGTTCAGTTTACATCTGCAAGTATAATAGCTGGTTTGGAAACAAGGGCGCGGGCAATCGCTACACGCTGCTGCTGGCCGCCGGACAGATTGTTAGGCATACTGTTCAGCTTTCCATCCAGCGCCAGCATTTTCACAACTTCGTCCATGAATCGTTTATCAACGGTATCACCGTCCAGCTCCACCGGCAGGACAATATTTTCATAGACATTCAGCACAGGAACAAGATTGTAATTCTGAAAGATAAACCCGATGTTACGTCTGCGGAAGATGGTAAGCTGTTCATCCTTGAGTTTCGATAATTCTTTCCCTTTTACTTTAATACTGCCGGAAGTTGGCGTATCTAACCCGCCCATCATGTTCAGCAAAGTAGACTTACCGCTGCCGGAAGTACCAACAATGGCAACAAATTCACCTTCCTCAATGGATAGGGTCACGCCATCCAATGCTTTTGTAATGTTCGGTTCGGTGCCGTAATATTTCTTCAAATCTGTCGTTTGTAATATGTTCATATAGAACACCACCCTTTCTTTTTGATGGCTCTATCATAAAAGGTAAACCTCACAGGAATGTCACGAGCTATAAATTATTTTTGGACAATTCGGTTCTAAATGTCATAAGCCTGTGACATTTATTCTTCGGCGTACTTACTCTGTTCTCGAAGCAGGAAAACAGAAAAGGTTGACCCCTTCCCAACCTCGGATGTTACCCGAATATAACCGCCTTGCAAGGTTACGATCTCACGAGCCAGATACAGACCAATACCAATTCCATCTACATCATGTACGATGTCCTCCCGATAGAACCGCTTGAAAATTGCCCCCTGATGCTGTTCTGAGATGCCAATGCCTGTATCAGTAATGTCAATTTTCACATACATTTCCCAACTTTCAACCGAAACACGGATTTGACCGCCCTCCGGCGTATATTTCACCGCATTATCCAAAATGTTGAACAGCGCTTCACCTGTCCATTTTCTGTCATGAGAAACGATCAAGCTCTCCGGGCAGTCCACTTGAACATTGATCTGTTTTTTCTCGGCGTTCAGAAGGATACCTCCCAATGCGGCGGCAAGCGTGTCATAAAGCGGCTGGCTTTTCTTTTCCAGAGAAATGACACCTGTTTCCAGACGCGAGGTTTTAATCATAGCCTGCATGAGAAAATCCAGTTTATCAAGTTGGGTGGCCTGTGCTGTAAGAAACTCTTTTTGCTTTTGCACAGGGATTTCATTTTCAAGCAGGGTGCTGTTAATCATTTTCAAGTTCGCAATCGGGGTCTTGACCTGATGAGAAATGTCGGAAATCAGTTCTTGCAGGTCAGCCCGTTCTTGTGCAATGCTGTTCTTGTTTTCCTGCATGACTTCATATAAACGGTTCAGCCGATATTCAATTTTATAGAAAAGACTTTCTTCTTCAATAATCTGTTTCGGCTGCATATTCCCGGACAACATATTATCTATCAGACTACAAAAGCTATCGGAGAACATTGCTAGTTTACGCCGAACCAGCACCATAAAACAAACAGCGCAAAGCAGCACAAAGATGCCGAACAATACTACATACCAGACAGCGGTTATATTCTGAGTTAGCCCATACAAAGCTGCTGAAACCGTCCCCATTGCCACCAGCAGGAGAACAGCTAAAAAGAGACAGGCTTTGTTGACAGAGAGTTTTCGCCCATTCATTTCAGCACCCCTCCAATCCACATATAACCCATACCATATACCGTTTTGATGTACTGACGGTCGGGTGTTTCAATTTTGTTTCGTACCCGGCTGATAGCCGCAGTCAGAGCGTGTTCATCCACGAAATTTCCGTCTGCGTCCCACAATTTTTCCAACAAGACTTGCCGGGTCAAAACAATCTGTGGATTTTTCATCAGAATTTTCAAAAGTCGATATTCCAGTGGTGTGAATGTAAGTGGCTTTCCTGATAGAGTAGCACTCATTTCTGAAAAATTGATGGTCAGTATGTCATCCTCATAAGTATCACCACCATATTGTTTTGTCAGCCTCCCTAGCACTACCGCCAGTTTCTTTTGAAAGACACTCATAGGGAAAGGTTTTGTCACATAATCTTCTGCGCCCAGTTCATACCCTTTGAGCATATCGCTTTCCATATCATTTGCGGTCAGAAAGATAATAGCGGTATCGGGGCGGCGCTCTTTTACCTCCCGGCAGAAGTCAAAACCGTTCCCGTCCGGCAAATTTACATCCAGCACAATCAGGTCATAGTCCTGCTTCGTCAAGAAACTACCGGCCACTGATTTTGTCAGTGCAGAATCAACCGTATAGCCCGCAGTATTCAAGTTATAGCATAAAGTATGATTCAAAAGTCGATCATCCTCGACTACTAAAATTCGCATGGTATCACACTCCTTCATTTTCAGTGTAGCACCCAAATGTCACAGAAACCTCACAATATTTCTGATTTTATTTTAGATACCAACTTCTGATCTTCGGGACAAATTTAATTATAAGTACATTTTACATCACATTTTCAGCGTCATCAATTCTCTTAGCACGAAATTAAATATGCAGTGAAATGAAATTTGACGCCGTTCAAATGTTGCCACATGAAATGTAAAATTACATTAGGTGGTGATGCTATGAAAATTGAACGTGACGAACGCAAATTTGACTTTCACGGGATCGGACTTGCTATCAAGAAAGCCCGTGAGCGTGAGGGCATGACGCAGGAGCAATTAGGATACATTGTTGACCGCGATCCGCGTACCATTATGTATCACGAAAATGACGGACAGCATCCGAGCCTAAACGCCTTTTACCAAATGCGGCGTATTCGATTATACGGAGGGACCACCGCCACCGCCGGAGGTTACCGCTGCGGGGGGGGGAATTCGGGGCGGGGCATGCCGCGAGGATCGAGTCCAGCTTACGCCGCACGCGCTCCTTGCCCTCGGGATCGTACTCGGTCTCGGTAGCGTCCAGCAGGTCGCTGAACAGCTGGTCCAGCCCCGGGTCCTTCAGCCGCTCCCGCAGCCACATGCGCACCTGCTGCGCCTCGGCTTCCGTGCAGTTGTCCCGCATGTAGGCAAGCAGCTGTTCACGCGACATATTTTTCTTGGTATCCATAGGTTTCGTCTTGTTTTCAGAAGAACAGCACAAAAAAGAGCGTCACGACGGAGATCGTCTTGCGGATCTGCTTGATCGCCAGGTCGACGTGCTTTTCGACCGTGCGGATCGAGAGGTTCAGCGCCCGGGCGATCTCGGCATTGGTCATGTTGCGGTCGTAGCGCATGGCGAATATCTCGCGCCGCTTGTCGGGCATCGAACGCATCACCGAGTCGATGAACCCGACCCGTTCGCGCACGTCCACGTAGTCGTAAATGTCCGTATCGCCGTCGGCGACGTTGAGCATCGCATCGTTGATGTCGCTGCGCAGCATGTTGTACCGCAGCCGCATGTAGTCGAAAAGTTCGTTGCGCGTGGCGACCAGCAGGTAATTGCGCACCGACAGTTCGGGATTGACCTGCTCCTTGCGCATCCACATTTTGACGAAGACGTTCTGGATGATGTCCTCCGCCACGGAAGAGTCCTTGACGATATGCCTGGCGAAGGTGTGCAGCAGGTCGTAGTAGCGGTCGAAAAGCACTCCGAAGGCTGCCTTGTCGCCGCCGCGCATCATCACGACAAGCTCCGAATCCCGTAAACGATTCTGCATGCCCGTCAGTATTTGCTCATGTCCGTAACCGCATAGGGCGTCCGGCAGGCCTCCAGCGCCGCCCGGATCGCCACCGGGGCGTTGGCGTCGGTAACCGGCGTCGAATAACCCGTCGTCGAGGTGCTGGAGGTCGAATAGCGGTAGCCGTTTCCCTCGACGCTGACGCCCGTGCAGGGCGTGACGAGCGTCCGGAACACCGTCGCGGCGGCCGCGTAACGGCTGATTCCGTAGTCCATGTGGTAGGAGTCACGCGTAAGGTCCATCCCGTTGTCCCTGTTCAGCGACGAGGTCCGCAGGTTCTGGAGCGACGTTCCCGAGGGGATCACGATGTCGATGCAGGTCTGGGCGGTGATTTTCCGCACCTGGGCCACGATCGCCTCGAACATCGCCTGCTGTTCCGGTGAGAGCATGCCCTTTAAAAATGTCATGGGGTCGAAATTGTCGGGA
>ENA-OPDF01001206-OPDF01001206.1-human-gut-metagenome-genome-assembly--contig:-NODE-1206-length-15813-cov-3.205610_pt1 | contig 15813 bp, 10 predicted proteins | sample MGYA00241575_ERZ501501 | MGnify/ENA primary metagenome ERZ501501 (study PRJEB25962, sample SAMEA1972229) | human gut metagenome | biome: human gut; feature: human-associated habitat; material: faeces... | reverse complement strand
CCCCCGAAAGAGCGACTAGCGCAGCGGCTTAGATACTGTAGAATTATGCCCATGAAACGCAGAAATGCCCCGGCATGGACGCCGGGGCAAGGAGAAACCGCGCCATGGACGGCGCGTTTCGACGGTTTCGTCAAGCCTAGAAAATCTAAAAAGCATAATTCGTACAGTATCTTAGCTGCGTAGCGTTAGCTCGTCGGGAGCACCTCTGCCGGGGCAAATTCCCCGTGCGCCGATCGTCTTCCCGTATTATTGAAAAATACCAAGCAATTCACACTTACTGCGCAGCATCAGGAGCCACATACGAGTATGCATTGGACATCTTTGCAGCATTGTTTGTCAGAGTGACAGCCTCTCTGTAGTAGGCAACAACAGGAGTGCCCTTATCCACAGCGTTGAACAGCTGCTCTGCAAAAGCAGGCGGCACATTGATACATCCGTGTGAGCCGGAGGTTTTGTAAATTGTTCCTCCGAAGGTATCACGCCAGCTGGCATCATGGATACCTATATTGTAGGCAAACGGCATGAAATAGCTGACAGGAGAAGAGTATCCCTCGCCGACAAGAGTAGCATTTCTCTGCTTGTAAACAATCTTGTATACACCATCTACGGAACCATTCTGACGGGCGAGATTACCTGATACGAAATCAGATTCCATCTGGAGAGCACCATCCTTGTAATACCACATGTGCTGCTTTGTGTAGTCAATCTCTATGTATGTATTACCTATGTCGTCAGCACCGCGGTGAAGAGCAGTCTGCTCGTAAACAGGCTCTCTTTCTACAGGCTTGCCTCCCTCTAAATCTGAAAGGAGCTGGGCTTTCTCATTTTTCTTGCTGACTACCCATCCGTAGTCTCCACCACCTATTTCAATAGTGTCACCGGACGATGTCTTGAATGAGCGTTTGCGGCCGAAGGTATTGTACTTGGAAGCAAGCTGCTGGACATATTTAGTGACCTTGGCATCATCTATGCTCACGCTGCCATCATCTGAGATGCTTAGCATATCAAGGATTTTGGCTGAGTCAAGCTTCTCGTCGGCACCTTCAATTTTGTAAGTGATGGTTGAAGCAGTGTATTTGTCGAGGGCTTCTTTTTCATTTTTGATTGTATCGCTTTCCTTTGTGATTTTTGGAGCTTCATAACAGTCATCACTTAAGGTAAGCTTTGGGAGCTCGTTGTCCAGGGCGTCCTTTACCTCGGCAAGGATGCTGTCATATATCGGCTTGCAGCCTTTTTTCTCTTCAATCACATCGTATTCGCCGTCTTTTATCTCGATATGGGCATCCTCCGGATTTTCAATGTAGTCATCACTGAAAATATCAAGAGCCTTGAGCTTTTCCGCCAAAGCGGCATCGTTATATTTGGACGAACCCTTTAGAGTATAGTTTTGAGCTTTGAAGAGACTGACAGGCCATGTAAAAGCATTCTGACTTTTTAAGATTTGTTCCTCGTCACCGTTTGAGACATATTCATAGGAAAAATCAGGTCCCTTAAGTGAAAAGCTGTTGCCTTTTCTATCAGTGATTGTGAGCAGATAGTCGCGGCTTAGGGCTGTATTTTTTTCTAATGCCTCTTTTGCAGTTTTCCCTGCATATTTTACAGAGTTAATCTTTGTGTTGAACAGATAGTGGCTGCTAAAATAAAAGGCAAAGCCAAGATAAACAGCCAAAAGCACACCAAGCACAACGGCGCAGGTTATAAGCACTTTTTTCTTCATGTAAATCGACCTCCTTGGAGATATGCTGTTGCTGCCTACATCGGGGTGTAGGCGGCAGCTAAAATCAGTTACATTTGTGAAGATGTGACACATCCATATAGTCAGGCAGACCATTCTTGTAGGCTACAGCGGTTTCTCCCTGAATAAGTGGTTTTAAGTATTCGATAAGCTCAGGCTTCACATCATTGCCCGCATCATTGATCCACTCTCTTGGCACAGACTTGGCCTCGTTTGCGATATCCTTGATAGCAGAATATGTGTATTCCACCTGATAAGGATTATTTGAGATGCGCTTTAAGCATACCATTGATGCGGTCACACCCTCTGCTGCAATAGTGACACCCTTTTTACCCTGAGCAAAAGATTCCTCGATATCGGTTAATGATGCAAGATGTGAGGCACAGCGCTGGAGCACATTTACCTCTACAGAGCGCACCTTGACACCGATGTTTTCCTTTACGATGAACTCAAGAGCTTTTCCGGCACCGCTTAGCTGCTGGTGTCCGAACTGGTCACATGCGGCATTTGATGATGTAATGTATGAGCCGTCTGCGTCATGTATTCCTTCAGATACGGCAACTATTACATTGTTAGTGTGCTCGAGGGCTTCTTTTATATCGGCAACAAATTTGTCCTTGTCGAAATCCACCTCAGGCAGATAGATGAACTGAGGCGCTGTATTGTACTCATTACGTGCGAGAGCGGAAGCGGCAGTGAGCCATCCTGCGTCACGTCCCATGATTTCAACGATTGTCACACTCTTAACAGCATAGATAAAGGTATCATGGGCTATCTCAAGCATGCTTGATGCGATATATTTGGCGGCAGAGCCAAATCCCGGAGTATGGTCTGTCATGCACAGATCATTGTCGATGGTTTTTGGAATCCCTACAATTTTCACATCACTGTTGATTTTTTTTGCATAATCGGATAACTTTAATACGGTATCCATCGAATCATTTCCGCCGATGTAAAAGAAAGCTTTTATAGAAAGCTTATCGAACTGGTGGAAGATGTATACATATGGTGAATCATCATCCTTGTAATCAGGTAGCTTGTGGCGGCATGATCCAAGATACATGGCAGGTGTGGTCTTAAGCTTTTCAAGATTAGCATCATCTGCAAAAATATCTGACAGATTGAGATAATTCTCATTATGCCGAGTATTCCGTTTACGGCGCCATAGCAGATATCGTATTTCTCAGAGCTTTTTACTCCTGCGATGACTCCTGCAAGGCTTGCGTTGATTGCAACAGTTGGGCCGCCTGACTGGGCGACGATACAGTTTGACTGATTCATTGTAATCTCCTTATTGTGTATTTTAACTATTCTCTTCTGTAAGAATAGTTATGATATAATTTGAAAATGACTACTGAAGGCGCATGGCATATGCACCGCATAATCATATAGATTGTAGTATCAAACATTATTTTTAGCAAGGGTTAAAATGAAAAATATGAATAAATACGAGAATTGCTTATTGTGTCCAAGAAAATGTGGCATAAACAGAAGCACCGGACAAACAGGCGTATGTGGCGTTTCATCTGAAATAAAGGTGGCGCGAGCAGCACTTCATTATTGGGAGGAACCATGCATATCAGGAAAAAGAGGAAGCGGGGCAGTTTTTTTCTCAGGCTGCAGCCTGCACTGCGTGTTCTGCCAGAACAGGGAGATTTCTGACGGAAAAGCGGGAAAGGTGATCAGTAAAGAGCGGCTGAGTGATATCTTTATGGAACTTGCTGACAAAGGCGCAAATAATATCAATCTGGTCACACCGGGGCAGTATATCCCTGATATAGTGTGGGCGGTAAACGATGCAAAAAGCCGCGGCATGAAGCTTCCTATTATATACAATACGAGCGGATATGAAAATGTGACAGAGCTAAAGCTGCTTGAGGGCATAGTGGATGTGTATCTTCCGGATTTTAAATATATGGACAGTACGCTTTCGGCAATGTATTCAAGGGCAAAAGATTATCCGTCTGTCGCAAAGCAGGCGCTTTCAGAGATGGTCAGGCAGCAGCCGGATGTCGTGATTGACGATGCGACAGGACTCATACAAAAGGGAGTTATTGTGCGACAGCTTCTACTGCCGGGACATGTGAATGATGCAAAGAATGTACTTAAGTACCTGTATGATACATATCATGATCACGTATATATAAGCATGATGAGCCAGTTTACGCCGATTGCACTAAAGGATTATCCTGAGATAAACCGCACAGTGACAAGGAGAGAGTATGAAAGGCTTGTTGACTATGCCCTAGAAATAGGAATCACGAATGCATTTATACAGGAGGGGGACGTGGCAAAGGACAGCTTCATTCCGGCATTTGACTGTGAGGGAGTATAATATTTACCGTTTTTCTTAATAAAATAGTAAGAATTGGCAGGCAAAAATGACTGGATTTTGTGACGCCGGTGTAGTACTATGGTTATGTGATATTTTTTAGCTGTGAAGGTACTGAACAGTTACGATATTTTGTTATTACTCACATCCCGGTGTGACAGACGATAATGTTTTTAATCACACAGGATACATCATTCAATAGAGGATACAGTGATGAAAAATATAGAAGAACAGCAGATAATAATTGAATGTCCGAATACTATCTTTCATCTATACATTGACAGTGAGGATGAGCTTTCAAAGGTTAAGGTGTTTATGAACAATATGAAGAATGTTGATTCGATAAGTCTGCATGATATATACAACTGGTGCAACAGACAGCATGTGCAGTACACGACGACATTTAATTATGACAGTAAAATGACCTTGACAGAAATGATAAAATCCTACATATTTTACTTCAGACAGAAGCTTAGATATGTAAATAATAGTGATAGGATGATAGAAACATGAGATACCCTGAATTTCTAAAGGATAGAGGAACAATAGGCTTTGTGGCGCCTTCGATGGGCTGTACAACAGAGCCGTACAGGAGTGCCTTTGACAATGCCATTAAAAGGTTTCACAGCATGGGTTATAAGACGATAGAGGGACCTAACTGCAGGTGCGACAGTGGCATAGGTATCAGCAATACACCTAAGAAGTGCGCAGAAGAGCTGAACGAGAGCTATGCTTCTGCTGATAGTGATGTGCTTATATCCTGTGGTGGTGGCGAGCTGATGTGCGAGGTAGTGCCTTATATTGATTTTGAGCGTGTGAAGCAGTCAAAGCCGAAATGGTACATGGGCTATTCCGACAACACGAATTTCACATTTTTGGAGGCTACTATTGCAGATACAGCAGGTATTTACGGGCCGTGTGCGGGCAGCTTTGGCATGGAGGTGTGGCATGAGTCACTTATCGATGCATTTAATCTGCTTTGTGGCAGGAAGCTTTCATTTACCAATTACCCTATGTGGGAGAAGGAATCGATAAAGGATGAGAATGCTCCGTTTGTGGGCTACAACCTGACTGAAAAGTCGTGCATCAGCTCTATTCCCACGGTGGCAAAGGAAAGCAGGCTTACCATGAGAGGCAGGCTGCTTGGTGGCTGCATGGATTGTCTTATCAATCTGCTTGGTACATCGTTTGACCATGTAAGGGAATTTAATGAGCGCTACAGTGATGATGGTATCATATGGTTCCTTGAGGCTTGTGACCTTAATGTGATGGGCATGAGAAGGGCTATGTGGCAGATGAAAAATGCAGGATGGTTTTCAAATGTAAAGGGCTTTCTTATCGGACGCCCGGCGCACTTCGGAGAGGAAATGTTTGGCATAGACCACAGACAGGCGCTTTCATCACTGCTTAGAGAGTTTAATGTGCCAATCATCATGGATCTGGATATAGGTCATATGTCGCCGATGATGCCTGTGGTATGCGGAAGCATGGCAGATGTCAGCTTCGACGGAAGCAACTTTACAATTTCGTATGATATAGAGCAGTAGATTGGAGGAAAAATGATTAGATTAATAAAGAAAAAAGCAAAGAGTATTGTATGTAGCGTGCTTGCTGCGGTTACACTGTTTACGATGAATCCGGCAGTATTTGCAACAGAGACAGCTACGCAGACTGATACAGTTTCAAGCGTTGATGTATCAGGCAGTGACAGCAGTGACGCAGCTGATAAGAGTAACACAGACAGTACTGCAGACAGCACAACTACAGCCGGCAGTGAGGCAAACGACAAGGTGACCATCAGCAAAAATGATAAGCCATACTTAAGTCTTGGAGCAGACCTTACACCGGATCAGAGAGCGACAGTGCTTGGATTTATGGGAATCGAGCTCACTGATCTGGACAATTACGATGTGGTCTATGTAAATAATGATGAGGAGCACAAGTACCTCGATTCATACATCAGCAAGAGCGAGATTGGCACAAGGTCACTTTCCTCAGTACTCATTACAGAGGATAAAAAGGGTGCGGGTCTTAGTGTTTCCACGCACAATATCAATTACTGTACGGTAGGAATGTACAAGAATGCGCTTGCCACAGCCGGCATAGCTGATGCTAAAATCATAGTCGCAGGACCTTTCCCTATTTCCGGAACGGCAGCACTTGTAGGCACACTAAAGGCATACGAGGAGATGACAGGCAAGAAGCTTGACGACAAGGTGACAGACGCAGCGATGGATGAGCTTGTCACAACAGGAGAGCTCAACAAGAGCATTGACGGCGATTCGCAGGATATCGAGGCAATGATTGCAGACCTAAAGAAGCAGCTTGCCGATGGAAGACTCAAGGATGAGAGCCAGATAAAGGATGCGATAAAGGAGGCTGCAAAGGATTACGACCTGAAGCTTTCTGATGATGATATTGCAAAGCTGACATCGCTTCTTATGAAGCTTAAGGATGCCAATATCGACTGGGATTCAGTCATCGACCAGGCACAGGACTGGGCATCAAAGCTTGGCGATAAGATAAATGACCCGGGTTTCTGGGAAAAGCTTGGTAACTTTTTCATGGATTTATGGGATAAGATAAAATCCCTGTTCAGCTAGAAAAAGCTACAGGAGACAGTAAGAATAAGCAGAATATGAATCAGACAACTCCCTGAAACGTAAGCATGAGCTGCACGTTTCAGGGAGTTTTTATATCATTAATAAAAAAATAATAAATTTCTGCCGAATACATTGATACAAAGGTCATATTCTATTATAATTAAATGGATAATGGATTAATGTAAACAATGCACATAAGAAAGATGGGATTTGATGATAAAGATAAATAAATTTCTGGCAGCCTCTGTCGTAACATTGTCATTAGCCGCATGTGACCTGGCACCATACAGCAGCATAGCAGTCTATGCGGATCAGGCGGCTAAGGTTGTGTGTGATGAGAGATATTGGGTAGCGGCGAGAAGCGGACCGGGAACAGAGTATGAGCTGGAGCACAAGCTTTCAAACGGCAAGGATATTATTATTCTTGAGCAGACCACAGGTGCAGACGGCAAGGTGTGGTACAAGGCAAAGTACAATCTGGCAGCAAATAACGAGGAGTGTGTCAGCTATATCAGGTCTGATTTTGTATCAGCAGGTACCGGCACAGCTGCATCAGACAATGCGCAGACATGGGATGCTTCAGCAGACACCGGCAATGCGGATACCATACAGCAGAATAATGAGGAACAGCTTGCCCTTGCAACCGCATCGGGAGCATATGCTACAGGTACGATTACAGGTGGCAATGTGTATGTCCGCAATGCAGCAGGCACATCCGGCACTACAAAGGTTGTCTCACTCAACTGGAACCATCAGGTTGACATAATTGGAGAGACAAGGGTAAACGGTGTGGTCTGGTATAATGTCAATGGTACTTTAAACGGCAAGGCATTTACGGGCTGGACTATCAGTACATACATAAAGGTGACATACAATAATAGCGGAGACAATACTGATTTTGTCACGGCTATGAAGAATGCAGGCTTTCCTGACAGCTATATTCCAAACCTTACAGCTCTTCACAATAAGTATCCAGGCTGGACATTTGAGGCTGTAAATACAGGTTTGAATTGGGATACGGTGATTGAAAATGAAAGTGTAAACGGACTTAATCTGGTATCCAAATCAGCAGACAATGCCAAGAAATCCACAGCTGCCGGAGCATATAACTGGTCAACAAATACGTGGGTTGAGTACGAACCGGGATGGGTGTCAGCAAGCAGTGCCTATATTGCTTATCTCATGGATCCAAGGAATTTTCTTGATGAGACCAATATTTTTCAGTTTCAGAGTCTGGCATACAGTCCGAATGAGGCACTTGAAGGTGTCAAGTCCATAGTAAAAGGCACATTTATGGAGGGAACAAAGACCTATTCCAACAATGGCGAGAAAATCAATTATGCAAGCACATTCATGGATGTGGCAAAGAGCAGTGGAGTAAGTGCATACCATATAGCATCGCGTATAAAGCAGGAGCAGGGACAAAAGGGAACGAGCCCTCTTATTTCGGGTACATATTCCGGATACGAAGGATATTATAATTATTTTAATTTTAGTGCAACCGGAAACACGAAGGATAAGATTTATAAAAATGGTCTGTCTTTTGCCAAGAAGCAGGGCTGGAATACAAGAGTAAAGTCCATAAACGGCGGAGCTGTAAAGGTGGGCAGCAATTATATAAATAAGGGTCAAAATACACTGTATTTTGAGAAGTTTAATGTAGTAAATACAAGCTCGTTGTATTTCCATCAGTACATGGGCAATGCCACAGCGGCTCTTACTGAGGGACAGAGTCTGGCTAAAGGATATTCAGACAGGAATCAGGCTTTTGTATTTAAAATACCTGTATACAACAATATGCCATCGTCAGCAGTGGGCTTCGATAAAGCTGGCGATACCAATAACTATCTGCAGTCGCTTGCGATAAGTGGTGTAACACTCACACCGGCCTTCAATGGAGCGACAACAAGTTATTCAGCAGTTGTTTCAAATGCTATAAGCTCAGTGACTGTTTCGGCAGATGCAGTTTCAGGAAACAGTGGTGTTTCAGGCACAGGAAGCTATTCGCTTGCTGTCGGAAATAATACAATTAAGGTAAAATGCAAGTCGCAAAGCGGTGATACAAGAACATACACTATCAATATAAACAGGCAGGCGGCATCTGTAAATAATGCAGGTGGCAATAATAATCAGAACAATAATAACCAAAATAATACAGATGTAAACATAACATCAGGTAAATACAGTATAGGTACTTATATTACAGGCATTGAGCCTGGAACCGGTGCAGCTGATTTTGTTAAGAATATAGCGGTATCAGCATCAGGTACTGTAAAGCTTCTGACAAGCTCAGGCTCAGAAAACAGCGGAAAGATTGCAACAGGCAATAAAGTGGCTGTTTATGATGCTTCAGGTAATCTGAAAAAGACATACGATATTGTTATATATGGAGATATCAATGGTGATGGTGCTGTAAATGCTCTTGATATGATTAAGCTCAACAGACATATTTTAGGAAAGGGAACACTCACAGGTGCTTATCTGGAGGCAGCTGATGCTAACAGAAAGCGTGATGGTGGAAATGCCCTTGATATGATAATCATGAACAGACACATACTGGGCAAATCAAAGATATCGCAGAATTAGAAATGTGAGGAAAGATATGAAGAAATTATTTGGATGTATATTATCACTTGTTGTGGCGGTGATGCTTGTTTTCACACCTGCCGAGCATGTATATGCGCAGGGACTTGGTCTCAGTGTCAGCTCAAGCTCTATAGCTGTTGGAAAAACAGTTAAGGTGACTGTTTCCATGCCGTCTGGATATTTTGGCACTGTAGTTATCTCAAGCTCTGACGAGGGAGTATTGAGTAACGGAGGGGATGGTGTGGCCAATATTGGTGACGCCGCAGGATATCCCACATCGCAGTCATTTTCATTTACGGCGAAGGCTGCAGGAAGCTGCACTATAAAGGCATATTGTACAGTTGTAGGAGATGCAGAGGGCAACGATGCCGGAGGTACAATTACCGGTGCCAGCACGAAGGTGACGGTAACAAGTGCTTCATCAAACAATGATTCAAACAGCAACAAGGATAACAAGGACAATTCTGGCAGCAATACCGGCAATGACAGCAATGCAAATAAAGATAATGAAAACAAAGAGGAAAAGAAATCCTCAAACGCATCTCTTGGTTCACTTGTTATCTCAGCAGGTACGCTTTCCCCTGAGTTTTCTGCTGCGACAAAGGATTACACAGCTACAGTAGATTACAGCTGTTCAAGCCTTGCAGTTACAGCAAATCCGGCTGATTCCAAGGCGAGTGTGACATCCGTCACAGGCAATGATTCACTTGAGGTTGGAGAGAATACGGTCAGCGTTGTTGTGACAGCAGAGGACGGCAGCACAAGCACATACAATATAGTTGTTACCAGAAGAGCCGAGGATGATCCGGAGAATGCAGATAAGCAGGATAACTGGAAGAAGTTCGATATAAATGGCACAGAGTGGACTATGGTAAATGACATTCCGGAGGATGTTGTTCCTGAAGGTTTTGAGCACTCAAAGACAGTGATTGACGGACTTGAATACAATACCCTTCATGGCACCTTCGGTGATATCACGCTTGTGTATTTACAGTCGGAAAGCGGCAATGGACTTTTTGTATATGATGCAGCACAGAATGCAGCATATGAGTTTGTCCGTATCAATTCAGAGTCGCATTTTATAGTGGTTTTACTGCCTAAGGTGGATGATGTACCTGAGGGATATAATGAGATATCGCTCTCCATAGAGGGCAAGGGTGTGGCAACAGCCTACCAGACCAAGGTCGAAAAAACTGATGATCAGACAAAGGATTTTTACCTCGTATACGCTATGAATGACAATGGTGAGAGTGGCTGGTACACATATGATAGCGTAGATGGCACATATATGAGAACTGAGCTCAGTACACCTACAGTGGCACAGGAGGAAAACGATGCGGTAAAGAGTGAGCTTGTCCCGGGAATTGCCAATAAATATCTTGTTTTAGCTGCAATACTGGTTCTTATTATCATTATTCTGTTACTGTTGCTTATTGTATCAGCTGTGAAAAACAGAAAATATAAAGCAATGGACTATCATGATGACGATGATGCAGCAGAAGATGTATCAAATGAAGCTTTGGAAGAAACAACTGATGAAACTGCGGACGAGATAGCAGATGAGCTGGAAGAAGAGGTTACAGAAGAGCCGTTAGATGAAGTGGCAGAAGAAGCTGCAGAAGAGTCGGTGGATGAAGTGGCAGGAGAAGCTGCAGAAGAGTCGGCAGGTGAAGCCGCAGAAGAAACAGCAGATGAAGCTGTAGAAGAGCCGGCAGATGAAGTCGCAGAAGAAACAGCGGAAGGTGCTGCAGATGAGCAAAAGATGGCTACGGATGAAAATATATCAAATGCATCCTATGTCGGAAGAACCGTAGAAATTACACCTGATTTTAAGAAAGCTGTTGAGAATGAAAACTCTGAGTTTGATTTAAAAGACGATTCAAGGCAGGAAAACGTTTCTGACACAGAAAACGATGCTGATGAGGATGTTTTAAAGAATCAGCTTCAAATGGCACTTGATGGCTTTGTCAATGATGGGAATAAGCCGTCTGAGACTATAGACAGCAGTGCAAAGGATGACAATGAAGATGACAGCGAAGATGATGATTTACAGTTCATCGACTTAAATTAGTGAATATGACTGGAGGATATGACTTGAAACCATATACAAGTAAGGCTAAAAAAGCAATAGATTTGGCTGCACGTATATCAAAGAAAATGAATTACAGCTATGTTGGAACAGAGCACATACTGGCTGGCCTTATAAAAGAGGGCACCGGTGTGGCAGCTGAGGTTCTAGCAGCCTGCAATGTGGAATATGATAAGCTTATTTCGATGATTGAAGACCTGATTTCACCGGGGGATAACATCGAAGTGATGGACAGGGATGGCTATTCACCAAGGACACAGAGAGTATTGGAGCGTGCATCGGAGGAAGCCGATAGATTTGAGTGCAATGAGATAGGGACAGAACACTTGCTAATGGCTATAGTACTGCAGGGAGACTGTGCAGCTGCAAGACTTTTAAACACCATGGGTGTTAACAGTCAGAAGATGTTTATAGATATTCTTGGTGCGATGGGTGAGGATCCGTCTGCATACAGGGATCTGATGAAAAGCTACAGTACATCATACAATTCTGCGACTCCTGTATTAGATCAGTATTCCAGAGATTTGACAGATATGGCAGAGGCAGGGCTTCTTGACCCTGTTATAGGCAGAAAAAAGGAGATGGAGCGCGTTATCCAGATACTTTGCCGCCGTGGCAAAAACAATCCATGTCTGATTGGAGAGCCGGGAGTGGGCAAGACCGCTATAGTAGAAGGACTTGCACAGGATATAGTCAGTGGCAATGTTCCGGATATTCTTTTGGGAAAGAGACTGGTTTCCCTTGATATGTCCGGGCTTGTAGCCAAATCAAAGTATCGTGGTGAGTTTGAGGAGCGTATCAAGAAGGTGATAAGCGAGGTTTCAAATGCCAAAAATGTACTGCTTTTCATTGATGAGCTTCACACTATAATAGGTGCAGGAGGAGCAGAAGGCTCGTTAGATGCATCTAACATATTAAAGCCGGCACTTGCCAGAGGCGAGGTACAGGTAATCGGCGCCACTACCATAGAAGAGTACCGCAAATACGTGGAAAAGGATGCTGCGCTTGAGCGCCGTTTCCAGCCGGTGATGGTTGAAGAGCCTGGTGTGGATGAGACAATAGAGATACTCACAGGATTAAAGGGAATCTATGAAAAGCATCATGGTGTCATCATAACAGATGAGGGTGTGAAAGCAGCAGTAAACCTTTCTGCACGATATATAAATGACAGATTTTTACCTGATAAGGCGATAGACCTGATGGATGAAGCGGCAGCCAGGATAAGGCTTAAGAATCTGACATCATCTGACGAGTTGCTTGCTCTGAAAAAAGAGATAACAGATAAGCAGAACCAGGTGGAAAATGCTTTATCGAATGGAGATCTCGCAGCTGCCGGCGCGCTTATGTCAGAAAAGGAAGTACTTGAAAATAAACAGCAGAAGCTTATGAGAAAGAACTGTCGCACAGGAGCCAAAAATCAGCCTGTAGTCGGCGAAAATGAGATAGCGGATGTAGTATCGGGATGGACCAAAATACCTGTAAATAAGCTTACAGAGTCAGAGGCAGGACGACTTGCAAAGCTTGAACAGATACTTCACAAGCGTGTAATAGGACAGGAGGAGGCTGTTTCTGCTGTCGCAAAGGCAGTCAGACGAGGCCGTGTTGGTTTAAAGGATCCTAAGAAGCCGATTGGCTCATTCCTGTTTTTGGGACCGACAGGAGTAGGTAAGACGGAGGTATCAAAGGCGCTTGCTGAGGCTGTCTTTGGCAAAGAAGATGCCATGATACGTGTTGACATGTCAGAGTACATGGAAAAGCATAGTGTTTCAAAGATGATTGGTTCACCACCGGGATATGTGGGCCATGAGGAGGGCGGACAGCTCTCAGAGAAGGTCAGACGCAATCCTTTTTCTGTTATACTGTTTGATGAGATAGAAAAAGCACATCCTGATGTGTTCAATATACTTTTACAGGTGCTTGATGATGGTAGAATCACTGATTCACAGGGGCGCACGGTTGATTTCAAGAATACAATAATCATCATGACATCAAATGCAGGAGCTTCTTCTATTATAGAACCAAAGCGCCTTGGCTTTGGCGCTGGTGAGGATGAAAAGCAGGATCACGAGCGTATGAAGAACAGTGTCATGGAGGAGGTCCGCCGTATATTTAAACCTGAGTTTTTGAACCGAATCGACGAGACTATTGTATTTAGAGCTCTCAACAAGGATGACATGAAGCATATAGTGACACTTCTTGTAAAGGAGCTTAAGAAACGCTGTAAAGAACAGCTTGATATAGAGCTCACAGTGCGTGACAGTGCAAAATCCTTTATCGTGGACAAAGCCTATGACAGAAAATATGGCGCAAGACCTCTTAAACGAAAACTTCAGGAGGAGATTGAAGACCGTATGTCAGAGGATATTATTACCGGCAAAATTAAGCGCGGCAATAAGGTAATAATTTCTACGAAAAACAAACAAATTTCATTGACTGTTGAGTAGAATTGGATTTATAATTAATATATCAATATAGCTACGGGAGGATAAAAATGGCTGTAATAAGTGAATTAATCCGTACTGAGGAAAACGGAAAGCTCAGCTTCGGAGATTATACATTGGCTGCAAAGGCAAAGCTTGACAATTTTGAAAAGGATGGAGATATCTACAAGGTAAAGACCTTTAAGGAGATTACAAAGCTCGAAAGAAACGGACTTTTTGTATACGAGTCTGTTCCGGGAACAGCGGTTATGGATTTCGAGGAGACTGCTGATACAGTGACATTTACTGTGGAGGGACCTGAGGATGCTCAGATTACTCTTGGACTTGAAGAGGAGACAGAGTACGAAATTGATATAGCTGGAGCTGTTGCAGGTACTATGAAGACAAATCTCGGCGGCAAGCTCAGCTTAAGCGTAGAGCTTGAGGGTGTTGATTCAGTCGATATCAAAGTATCAAGAAAATAGAGCATATTTTTAGCCCGGTGAAAGCCGGGCTTTTTGTATTTTATAAAGGAGAACAATATGGCAAAAGGAAAGACCTCTGTATTTTTCTGCCAGGAATGTGGTTATGAATCGGCAAAATGGATGGGACAGTGCCCGGCCTGTAAGGAATGGAATACATTTGTAGAGGAAACCGTAGATAAAAAGTCGATAAGTTCGTCGGGAAAAGTAAAAAAAGAATCAAAGGCGGCACAGGTTCTGCCTCTTTCGGCAGTAAAAAGCGAGAAAGAGGAGCGTATAGTGACAGGTATAGCCGAGTTTGACAGAGTGCTTGGTGGAGGAATTGTGAGGGGGTCACTTGTGCTTGTGGGAGGAGATCCGGGTATAGGAAAATCCACGCTTCTACTTCAGGTATGCAGGGAACTTTCACAAAAAAAGGTGCCATTACTTTATGTGTCAGGTGAGGAATCCCTGCATCAGATAAAGATGCGTGCCGACAGACTTGGTGATTTTACGGATTCACTGGAGCTTTTATGTGAGACAAGTCTTGATATAGCAAAGGACGTGATTCAACGAAAAAAACCGGAGGTTGTTGTAATAGATTCCATCCAGACTATGTACAATGAGGAGATAGCGTCGGCACCGGGCAGTGTCTCACAGGTCAGGGAGACAACCGGAGTGCTTATGCAGCTTGCAAAGACTCTGGGTATTTCTGTTTTTATAGTAGGACATGTGACAAAGGATGGTGCGGTTGCGGGGCCGAGGACGTTAGAGCATATGGTTGATACTGTGCTTTATTTTGAGGGTGACAGGTATGAGTCGTACAGGATACTTAGAGGCGTTAAGAACAGATTTGGTTCGACCAATGAGATAGGCGTATTTGAAATGAAGGCGGAGGGACTTGTTGAGGTGGAAAATCCGTCGGAGTATATGCTTAGCGGTAAGCCCGAGGGAGCATCAGGATCAATTGTCACATGTTCCATAGAGGGAAGCCGCCCGATACTTCTCGAGATACAGGCTCTTGTATGTCACAGTTTTTTTAATAATCCAAGGCGTACAGCAAATGGTACAGATTATAATAAAGTAAATCTACTAATGGCGGTCCTTGAAAAAAGAGCCAACCTGCCACTGTCAGACTGTGACGCTTATGTGAATATAGCAGGCGGTATAAGGATGAACGAACCCGCGATAGACCTTGGGATAGTGCTTGCAATCGCATCAAGCAAAAAGGATATTATAGTGCGTGAGGATACCATATGCTTTGGAGAGGTGGGCTTAAGCGGAGAGGTACGCGGAGTTACCATGTCCGAGCAGCGTGTGGCTGAGGCAAAGAAGCTTGGCTTTAAAAAGTGTATTGTTCCCAAAGTGTGTCTTGCAGGAGTGTCGCATATTAGTGGAATTGAGATTGTCGGTGTGGCAAATATCAAGGAAGCGATAGAGGCTGTCAGATAGTAATTGCGAGAATTGTATATAATAAACAGACAATTTAGAAAATTTGTGTTTTTTAAGGTAGTTTTACTACTTTAATTAATTGCAGAAAATCCGTTGACATATGTGTGCCGGGATGATATTATATCAAAGCTGACT
>ENA-OPDF01001204-OPDF01001204.1-human-gut-metagenome-genome-assembly--contig:-NODE-1204-length-15847-cov-2.790717_pt1 | contig 15847 bp, 10 predicted proteins | sample MGYA00241575_ERZ501501 | MGnify/ENA primary metagenome ERZ501501 (study PRJEB25962, sample SAMEA1972229) | human gut metagenome | biome: human gut; feature: human-associated habitat; material: faeces... | reverse complement strand
TATTTCTTTACGAATTCTGTTAATTTAGAGCCTCGATCGTCTCTGATGATAGAAGTAATACCCGGCATGACTTGATCAAGCAAGTTTCCAAAATTCATTTTTGCCTTGATCAACAGGCTTATTACGTTGTGGTATTGTCTGGATAGCAGAAGTAGCTCTCTGTAGGTGTCCTCGCTGCTCTGTATTGGGATAAGCTCATGCCAATAGGTAAGACCGTAGGATGCGATATGTATGGCATCTATGCGGTCGTTTTTTACTTTTCTGATGTTTTGGGAACAAAACCTCTTCATTTTCAGTGGGTTAACTGCCGAAACAAAAATGCCGTGATCAACAAGTACCTTTACCACAGACCAATGGTAATATCCCGTGTTTTCAAGAACGACACGTACCTCCTCTCCGTAAGAATTGATTCGGTCTGCGAGTTGTCCCAGCTCATCTTTCGTGTGCGTAACCTCATATGGCGTGATCAACACCTCGCCGCCCGGCTTGAAAAAGCACACTGTGCTTTTCCCTTTTGAAACATCGATTCCAACACTGATCATAAAATTTCCTTTCTTTTTGTTTTTTCGTAACGTTTCCACCAAGCTTATTACGACTCATATTTGGCTTGTGACGCGAACGTATTTTTTCGGGGTTGGGGTACCCCAACCCCGAAAAAACAGAACAACCTGCTTAATCGAATCTCTATAAAAAGAAGGTGGGTGACTGTTTACTGCCCGAACACGAAGTTCACCAAAGAACCGTCAGCCCGTTACCTCCTTATTATAACAAAATAAGCATAGCTGACTATACCAAATTACTTGACATAGGGCTACGCTTATATTGTACCAGACAAAGATAAGCGGTGTAGAAAATAGCTTCATATACACGAACGATTCTCAGGGCCTCGCTGTCATACCGCTAAACGACACCGTAACTTTTGCCCGTTTCCTCGTCACAAAAGTGAACTCATTCGTCAAAAAAGCATTACAGATGGCGCATAACAGTGTCGATAAAGTCTCTTTCCTTTTCCTTGCTAATTTCCATGAAAGGCCGACGGCATTTTCCGACATTGATACCCAGTTCGCGAAGAATTGCCTTTTCACCTTGCATAACGCCTACGCTACAAAGGGCTTCAATAATGATATTGGCCTCATTCTGCTCTTTTTTGGCCGCATCGATGTTGCCATCCTCAAAATACGCCTTCATACGAATAAATTTTTCTGCCATGAAATTAAAGGTACTTCCAATAGCACCATCGGCTCCCATTGAGAGCCCGGCAAGATACGTTTCATCATATCCATTGAAGATGATCTTATCAGGATTATGCCGCTTCATTTTCTCCATAATGAAATAATCGTTAGCCGTATTTTTTACACCGATTATCCTACTGTCTGAAAGCAGAAGATCAATATCCTCTATTGTAAAGCTGACACCCGAAAAGGCCGGAATGTTGTAGACAATCATGGGCAGATCCACATGGGAAGAAATGTCCTTGTAATACTCCATAATCGCGGATTTAGGGAAATTATAGTAAAAAGGCGGAACCGACGAAATAGCGTCAAAGCCAAGCTTTTCGGCATATTTCCCGTAGGAAATCGCCTCGTCAGTGCCAATGCATCCAACATGGGCAATCAAAGAACAACGTCCTCTCACCGTTTCGTATACGGTCTTCATGACGTTTTTACGTTCCTCCGAAGTCAACATAAACACTTCGGCGGTACTTCCGGTTACATAGAAGCCGGACACACCCTTGGCAATATTAAACTCAATCAAATCCGACAGAGCATCATAATCAACCGAGTTATCTTCTTTAAATGGAGTAAGTAGCGCGGGGTAAATTCCTTTATTAATCATGGTTTGTCTCTCCAATCAAAATATTTTAATATAGTTTGGGGATCGGCTTGCTTTTAGTTTTGTTTGTATGCAAACTTGCCGACCGCTTTTTTTATTGTCTCACCAGCCCCTGTAGCCGATAGAGTTGGGCAATGGGCTTCGCCGGGAAATATAATTACAAAATCGCCGGGATTAAGATGAATTCGACGCCATTGAGCTGAACGTTCAAACAGCGCATAATCGTCTTGTTTGTAATGGTCTTCCTTCATTCTCAAGTCACTTACATCTGCCACATCAATGATTTCATAGCCGGAGATTACATAATGCACATCAACCATTTTTTCATGATCTTCAAACACGCCTTCCGATTCGTTCTTCAGCACCGGATGACAAAACGAAACATATGCACCATTATCAATTTCTTGAACAAACTCATTGTCATCATGACAAAATGCAAGAATGGTTTTAAAGATTTGTTCAAGCGACACATCAATCGAGAAGTATCTCGATGCATTCTTAATATTATCCACTATCATAATAACACCTCCAAATCATTTTAATTTTTTAGATCACTCTCAATGTAAATGTCTGAATCTGAACAGTGATATATCTCTCCAGTGTCGAGAACAACGGTGGTAGATATACCTCTTGGCACATGACAATTCAAGATCAATTTGCTTTTTTCTTTTTGCCAAGACACGGAAATAGGGCCGCGCGGTGTGGGAACTGTTCCCTGTGCATTTTCTAAATCAGCCGTATAGGGCTTGATAATAACACTTTCCCATCCGTCAGCATTCGGTTTGACACCCAGAATCATTGCGGAAAACTCATATATTGGGACAGAACTCCAACCATGACACTCGCTTCTGGGACTGTCAGGGTTTTCGCACCATGTGGTGCAATGCCAATCAACAAGCATTTTTCGCCAGCCGTCAAATCTTTGATACGCAAACTGATATAACCCTGTCTCCTCTAAGGCACGGAACAAATAATAACTCATGGCAAACGAACATTTGGCAACATTTTTTTGGAGAGTCCTCTCCATCAGTTGCACGGCATCCTGACCGCTGACCGCCCCGGATAATATCGCCCAAACCGATGTGTGCTCGCTATATCCCTTTCCGGACGGGGTATCGCGGAATAATCCTGCAACTTCATCATAGCAATGTCGCTTAACACGATCGTTTATAACCGCGCTTCGCGCCGCATATTCTCTTGCAAGTTCGCCACGGCCGCATTTCTCGCAAACATCCGCCGCAGCATGAAGCGCCGCTGCATACATCAAGCTGTACACCGTCAAGGCATCTTTGTTACCGCCTGTGGGAACACCCCTGTCCCAACTGGGAACCCAATCTACAAAATGCCAGTATGGTGTATTTCCAACAAGCCCCCTCTCATCCAAAAAAGAGCGGAAACCTTCCAAAATTTTGTCCATCGTGCCTGTCATCTGCCGCGCAAATTCTTTATTACCTGAATAGAGCAGATAATCCTTTAGCATCAATATCCAAAACAGTGAAAATGAAGGAATAACCTGAACTAACTGAGACGGATAGCTGGATTGTAACATGCCATCAGGTCTTTGGGAATGCGCCATGTCCGTGAGGCTCTTTTTGGGAAGCCTCATATCCTGACTCAAGCGGTAGGTATACAGTGCCTCAAGGGCACTATCCATAACATACTGCAATTGCTCATAATGCGGACAATCCATATAGGTTTCTTGCATACAGCTCTGCAATGTGTTAATACTTACATTCCATATCTGATTGAGTTGTTCATCACTGCTAATAAAAGACCCCGTCACATGCAAGGGATAATGATGCTCCGAATAGTGCGCCTCCAATAAATCAAAATCACCTGAATATTCGATTCGGATATAACGAAATGCCCGATACCAAAAGGGGGAAAAAAATTGTTCACTTCCGTTTGTGTCAACAAGATCATAGGGGCCATCAAGTACACCATTTTCCGAATTGTCTCGTAAGCCTTTCGTAACATGGCCTTCAGGATCCAGCGAATGATAACATTCGCCATATATTATTTTAACCGTTTTGCCGATCTCACCCCTCATCGTATAAGACACTTTTGCTGTCACATATTTTCCGGCATCTAATTCGATGTAGCCTTTTCCGCTTTTGATAACGGTAAGTGGCACCTTCGGTTTTGTTTCCATTTGCGGAATCGGACGGAGATCCAACGGATAGTACTCACACACACCCCAATCATCCCAACCACCGGAAGAAAGCTTTGGTACATACCATTCCTCGACATTTACCGGGGTCAGCACTTTACAGGAATGCCAATGTTCAAACTGTGGAACCGTATTTTGATACCTGCGATCACGGATAAATTTGATTGAATCATCCCGAACACATTCCCAATTCTTATCCGAACAAAGCTCAAAAACCGTATCTTCATTCGACAGCTCTGCTTCCAACCACATTGCGGGGCAATTCCCACGATAAACCGATATAAATTCATCTTTAGAAAGATATAATACCTTAACGGTTATGTCATTGTTGCCATCTACAAGATACTGACCACAATCTTCTGAATCATAGTAACGAACATAGGATGAACCCTGGCATGGGCCCTCCGCCACAAGGTTGTTATTAACCAACAACTGATATCGACTATCCGCACATAGTTTTATCTTCAGTTTGGCGCCCTTCTCTGCAGAAAATGTCTTTGTGAACTCGTACAATGTCGTCTCCTGAGGACACTCTTTCACACATATCCATCTTCCGTTCATGTAATCCCTCCTTAGCGATTAATACACCTTCATGAATGTAACCGTTTCTTAATCGATCTGATTCTGTAATTGTAAGATGTATTGACAGTTTACATATTTTTCAGCAAGAGATGCACGATGATAAAAATAATGGTTGGACGATTCATAGCCGATGCAAGGATTGCGCGCTTGCACTTCGGCAAGTCTTAAGCACAACTCCGCTTCTTCCGACACAAGTTCCAAAATATTTCCTCGTATTTTCCCATCCCGAATACGAATAAAATGAGTTTGAAGATACGTTGAACGAAAATGGCAATAAGCCGCCTCGGCACAATCAACCAACAACCTCAAGGAGCTTGATTTCGCAAGGGTATCTTCTGATAACTGATGAAGTATTTCAATACCCTTCCCCCATATTTCCGATAGAATTTTGAACTGATTTTCAAATGTTTCGACAGGAAAAATGGCGCTCCAACTTGCCAAATCATCATAGGGATAACCAACCATGGTAGCCTGAAATCCTGTTGGATGAGGGTAGAACAAATTTGCCGTTCCAAAATTCTGCGGCGCCTTATAGGCGACTTCAATATGAAACGGAAAATGATCAAACGCTTCACTAAACAGATTACATGCTTGCTCGACAATGTGAACCGAATCTACGGGAAACAATGCCTTATATAGTTCGTGAAGGGTGGGAAGTTCATTTTGACTATATATGTCGGACAACATATGGAACGTTGGTGAAGGAAAACCGCCCAATGTCCAATCTAATACCATCCCTTCTACGCCAAAATGATGAAGACCGATAATACTGTTATAGGCTTGTTTGAATGTCGGTAAAAACGGAACAAAGGAACATTCCCAAGTATTGTTGAATTGGCATTTTGCATATGCTTTGTGACCATATTCTTGAGCAGTCCGCCATGTGGATTTTGCATATTCACCCGGTCCCTGTACCGATATGGAATAATCAATAACACTGGTTGTTACGCCGCCAATATCTTTCTCTACCCCTTGTTCACTCACACCCATGACAGAAATATTGGGATGTAGCTTTCGAATGATATCCGGTATCAGCTCCTTTTCCCACCCCCATGTCCAAGCAATCATTTTGATATTAGGGTTTACGGAAGAGGCACCGCGATATATGATATTGTTCACTTCCGATATTACATCGGATTTGCGTCTCACCTGACAACGAGGGCAGGTTGTTTGCCTGTCCGGTCGATGGGAATAGCAATTTGTCCGGTTTTCTGAGCACGTTATGGTTATAATTCCTCCCAGTAACGGCACTTGCTCGGCAATCAATGCTGCGGAATCATACAGATATTTTTGAACTTCCGGGGTAGAAGTACAAAGGCAAGAAACATCCTCGTAAGTCTCTCCTTGAATATGCGGCCACTTATCGAAGAACTCTTTTGGGAATGTTCGCGGCTCATTCATGTACAAAAATAGTTTAATTCCGTAGGCATCCAACCTTTCGGTCAGTAGCCGTACTCCTTCCAAACGCTTCTCCCAACCTACTGAAAGTTCTGGCGCAAATGGAAACGGAACCAATGTGTGAAGAACAGCTTGACACCATATACCATTTACACCAACATTGCGGTACGCATTCAACAAACGGTCGGAAAACGAATATTCAATGCCGGAAGTAAAGGTATCTCCATATAGAGCACAGTATGAATATACAATTCTATCAATATTGGTATTGGCACTTCCAGAACTTTCCTCAACCTGCTCAAACAGTGTTTCAAAGGAAAAAGGAGCTACCGATTGACGTGGTATTTTCTCGAAAAACTCCTTTGTTGCTTTCCGTATATTGACCAATTTTGAGACATCGATCGTATGCCAGCGCAATTCCGGAACATCCGGCTTAAAGCGTCCCAGCTTAACATCAAGAAAATCATCTTCCTTTAACACGAATGCAAGTTTTTCCTCATCCCATCCAAGCAAAACACACAGTTGATGATAGGATATTAAATGCCAGTTTGACCTGATGATGGTAATATAGCCCGTCTTTAACCAATCGGCATCAATAACGGCCGGAACCGGCAGTCCCATTTGCTCCGCTAAGCTGTTAATTTCCTCTTCCGTTGCGCTTACAACTTCAGCCAATCTGGTTGGTTCAATCATACCCCAATTCCGATAAACAAACGCGCATAACCGATCGGGGAAATGATCATAGTTGATACGCTTCCCTTCACATACAGGTGGTAGTGTGTAAAACATTTTTTCCTTCCTAATCTTTGAAAAATCGAATACAATCCAAACGCTATAAAGTTTTGCAACAAGCCGAACGCCTTAATTACATTATTGGCGACGAATCATTCCTATTTTCTAATTATCAAGGAAGTATTCGCCGCCATTTTCGCTCCGCTTCAAAACCGTAGCTATAACATGTAACTTTACGATAGATTCAAAACAAAATATGCAACGTTTTAATCATCCAAATCCAAAAGCTTGATGGTATTAATTCTTGCAATTTTTTGGAAAGCAGCTTCACTAATCCTTCCTTCAGCACGCCATTCCTTTAAAACAGAAATCAACTTAACCGGCATGCCAGGAAAACAAAAATCTGTTCCAAAATGCAATTTATCCTGAAACTCATCAATAAACTTCGCCGCATACTCTGGATCACGTGTTAAGGCATTGCATGCCGTAAAATCAGATAGGTCTCCTCTTAAATTTGGATATCGTCTGAACAATTTCGGAACAACGCCTTCTTCCGTAATTTTGTGCGTGGGCACTCGTCCAACTTGTTTACCCTTTAAATCAAAGATATAAGAGCGTTCACCGGGTGTTTCCAGTTTGCCTATTTCCGACCAAAATACCGGGCCATGTCCGAAAATAATCAAATTGGGGAATCTTTGCAGGGTGTGTTCAAGTTGAGGAAGACCGGGCTCGTCATACAACCCAAAATCTCCGGTAAGTTGATCGGAGCCATCATAAATAATCGGCATACCCACCTTCTCACAAAAGCCCAACAGATTTTGAACAAGCGGATCCATTAAATTCATATTGGGCATAATCTCGCCAACGCCCTTACATCCCCTACTCTTGTAGTGGGACAATATGCCCTCAAAATCGGTGCGCGGAGAATTGGTTCCTGTTCTTGGATCAATATTACAGAACGGAATGAATCGATCGGGGTATGTATCGCATATCTCCAAAATATCCTCATTTGATTGAGGAAAATAGATTTCCGGACTCACGATAGGCAGCAAAACCCCTCTTTCAATTTCCAGTTCGTCGTAACACTTAATAAGTTCCTCGGGCAAACAGAAATTAAATAGCGGTGTGCGTTTCCGGTATACATGAGCATGAATGTCAATAAACATAGTATTCACCTCTTATCATTGTGATTGATACAAGATCCATTTGGCAGGATGGCAAATATCCCTCGCAAATTCGTGCGCGGATATTTGCCATCTCTCATGACACAACTATATTATGCCAACAGCCATTCAAGATCGAATTCGACAGCCGTAATGCCGTACTTAATATCGACGGTTTTGGTACCTTTTTCATAAAGCAGATAAAACCGCTGATCCTTAGGAGAAAATACAAGGCTCGAATACACCGACGAATCCGGGTGCACCGTCTTTTGGAACGCCCATGTTTTTCCGCCGTCAAAGCTGACATTTAACGTCATATTAATACGCTTCTCGCTAAACGGATTGCAGAAAATCGTAACGCCGTCTGCATCTGCAGGGAGTTGTTCCGGATTCGACAGATCCTGTCGCTCCACACGAATCAATGAGGCATTGCATCCGATAAAGGTGTCTTCGAGCAAATGATCATCGACACGGAAATCCTCCCACGTTTCGCCGCCATCATAACTTGTTGCAATACGACGTTTCCCATCTGCAAAATATGCTCTCGAATTCAAAGTCAATGTACCATCTGCGTTTTCGATAATGGTTCCTTCCCCTGTTCCGAGTTGTGCCGGCGCACCCGCGGTCCATGTTTTGCCATGATCGTCACTGTAAATACAGTTATTATAGCTGTTATACCGAATCTCCGAGACACTTGAATAGTCGTCAACACCAAATCTTGACGGATTGACAAGTCTCCCTTGATGCGTTCCATGCTTGAGTTGAATCCCGTGGGAAGAGCCGTGAGTATTCCCCCCGGTTTCCAACACCCGTCCATCATAATGTGTGTACTTCGTCACAGAAAGGACATCGTCGAACGATTCTTCTTCCCACGTATTTCCTTCATCTGTGCTTTTCCAAACAATACCGCCAATATTGATTCCAAGCTGCTGACTCTGCTCTTTTCGATAGGCATCGAATTGGGCTTTTTCGTCTTCGGAATACTGGCCATATTCATCGGTGTTTTGCGGATTTCGACCGCCAAAAACAAAAACTGTATTGGTATCTTCGTCATAAGATGTGCTTCCGCACCAACAGTCCCAGCCCGTGATACCGGTCAAGGTTTTTATTTCACTCCACGGTTCACCCGGTTTCTTGATAGCGTAAACCAACGCAACTTCTTGAGCTGTATCAGCAAGCGTATCTTTTCGGTCGTTACAAACCGCAACAACCGTACCATTTTTCGTCGCAATTATCGTAGGTATACGATAATTGGAGCGTCCACCGGATGGAAACAGTAATACCTCACTAAAAAACATGGTAATTATCTCCCTTGTTGCAACTCCATATCGCGCTCAATCAGTTCGGATAGTTTCATTTCAGCGGGTACTTCATGCTCTGCATACAAAGAAGCAAAATTATTTTGATATTCATTGCAAACATAAGTGAAAATGCTTTCCATTCCATTCAACTCATTGATATACATGAAATCGGTACGAGCCCCTCTGCAGATAATGTCAATAACCTTTTTAGCGGACTCGATTTCTTCTTCATCGGTGAGCCGCTTGATTTTCAGTGTTGTCTCGTAATATGCAGGCGTTACGTTCTTATAACCTTCATATGCCATAAGTTCCGCAACCGCCGAAATCATTTCTGTACGCTTTGCGGTAACCGGCACAACACCCCATTGAACAAGTTTTTCCACAACACAGTGGTATCCCTCTGATGTCTCAGCATACTTGGGAACCGGAATAATTGCATACTGATCTTTCATCTCTCTGAGATCATCCCAATCGGAAAGGAAGATTCTGTTTACCATAAAAAGAGCTTCACCGCGAGCAAAAACCTTAGCATAATCGTTACTCATGATACCGTTCTTATTCCGCCAGAAAAACCGGCCGACAGAATCGATGCAATCATGGGTCTTTTGGTTATTTAATTCAAGAGTAGGATAACCGTTATTATCACGGCCGGTAAAGGTTAATCCGGATCCAAACATCATATACTCAAAGAACCAGTTTCCGCAATGAACAAATCCAAAGATATCGCCCTCATTTCGCGTTGTACTACCGTCCACATCCGAATAGACACCGCTTTGAAGTTCAAACATCTTATCCTGTGTCCATTCATCGTTAAAAACAAGATTGTACATATCCGCTGATGTCATGTGAAGCGTATCGTCCAATAATCTTAGATTAACAAAAGTTGCTGTACAACGTTGGAGATAGTTCCAGTTGATATCACCGAACATGATATACGGATAATCCTGATTTACGGAAACGGAACGAATATAGTCTGAACCCCACCAAGGCTTTTCCAAATCAATGTAGGGAAGCTCCTCAATTCCAATAAACATTCCTTGCTGTACCAAACCAACGATATTCAACGCAGGAGAAAACACCATATCAAAATCATCCGAATCAGAGCCAATCGATGCCGAAACGATATCCGCCATTTCGGTATGAACATCCGTATTGATCAGTTCGAATGTCACGCCCAAACGATCCTCAATATTCAACATTCGATTATGCAGTGCACTGGTCACGACATCTGTCGCATTCTCCTCGGAAAAATCCGAGATAGAAACACCCAATGTGTTTTCGCAGGTGTACAGCCGAATGGTTTCGCCATCGTAAGTCAAATTGTCGGGAAGATCCACCTCGACGGTTTCTTGACCGTCGGTATTATGATCGGTTTCGTTGCCTGTGCCACCACTTGGAAGCTGTTGCACTGTTGCACACGCAGTAATGACCATTGCCAACATAAGGAGCAATGAAATCCATTTTATCTGTTTCATAATAGATACCTCATTTCATGTTTTAAAAATAGAAACACAATCTAATAACAAATATTTTTTATCCTGTCAAGTTACCTTTCAATACACCAAATATGTTGGCGTTGAGCAAAGTGATAGATATTATCCCCTGCCCCATCAATGGGATAGTATTCAGAGATACCTGCTCCGACCAAAATGGCGTCTTTGGTAACATTTATGAACGGATCTACCATATGGTTCAAATGTGTACCATACAGAGCGCCCTTATAATTCGACTCCCAACGCCATACGTCCCCGAGTATCGTCCAGTTCTTACCATCCTCGGATTTTGCCAATGTTAGTGCAGCACGGCTCATATCGATTGTCGCAGGATCCAATTTTGAATCCGACCACACCATATAATACGTAGTAACATTATCAGCGTATGGATCACGAACAATCTGCATACTTGAACGCGAGCATACAAATCCCGTCATCTTAATAACAGGTCCCCACGTTACACCGTTGTCGGTAGATTCCGAATATATCATGCATCCAAGGTTATTCCAAGAACAATACGCTCTCAGAGAACCGTCAGCACACTGGATTATCTTCCACTCACCAACATATGCCTCACCTTCGAGGCCACGAATCTGCCAGGGATCTGTTTCGGTTTTTTCCCATGTTTTTCCGTCGTCATCACTATAATAGAATTCGCAAAAAACAATGCGTCCATTTACAGGATCCGTCTTGGGTGCCTCGTATCCCTGAGTATAGAATATCCGTCCGGTTGTCGCAGACTGCATTACCTTGTCATTCATATTCCCCGCGCCAGCCGAGGTTCCGTTATAAGAATTTTTGCAAATGGTACCCATTTGCGTCCATGTCTTGCCATCATCTTCGGAAATGAAGGCAACAAGCTTACCGCCAACTCCGGAAACTCTCAACAGTTTTCCGCTAACCAAGCGAAGAATATTGGGGTTTCCTTGGGGGTCTGTCCAAGTATCTGTGCGATCCCAAGTTTTTCCGCTATCGAAGGAGCGGAAGGTTGTACCGGAGCTGTGGATATATACAAGACTGTTATCCTTCATCTCGATGACCGATCCCCCCTCGCGGTAGATCTCATCGGGAAGAATCGTGTGGGTTACATGCTTCAATACCAGGCCTTGTCCCGAAAGAAGCGTCAAATCCATGTTATCAACACTGGCGTCTACGTTATTCGCGTAAACACCTATCCGTCCGGGCGAGGTCTGTTGAATGTCAGTGGCAGTTAGTATCTTTTCGCCATTGACAGTTAGGGTCGCCACACCGCCGTTTACAGTAACGCTCAAGGTATACCATGTATCTTCACGCAATTCGGCTGCCTTACTTGCAACTCTTTGGGGATAGAAATCCATTCCTTCCCGCGTTTCTAAATACCATGCTTGGGCTGAAAAATCATATCCTGCGCGAACATAGGCATAAGGAGACGTACTTCTCAACGTCAATCCCATAATGCCATCATCCTCTGCGGCATGATACTTCATGTTTGCCTTTAGCTCCACATTCTGCTCATACACGTGAATATACGAGGCTGCCAAACCGTCACCACGTGATGCATGGTACACGCCATCTTGATATGTCCAAGCATTCTTTAGTTCTTCGTTGGTAAAATACCCCTCGTCTCTTCCAAAATCAAGATTAAGTTTAATGGGATTCACTGTATTAAGCCTGTTTTCCCAAATGTCCAATTTTTGCAAATCGGTAACAGAACCCGAATAATTTTGCTTTTCGGTTACGGTTATTGTTTGAGGAATACTGACATTTCCTTCATATAAAAGTTTCTTCAAAAACTGATTGGTTCCCTCTGATACGCTTAGAGTGGAACCTCCGGAAATAATATATGTATTTCCTATAAGCTTCCCGTAATAGGAGAACACACCATTGCTTTCTCTCGTATTATCTCGCGAGGATTGGCCAATACGTATTTCATAGTCACTCGTCGCTGTTTTATCTGTAACAATCGGAATGGTTACATTACAAATACTGCTTATATGTGCAGCCAGTTTCTGAGCATAGGTAACGATATTAACAGTAGCTTCGTCATCTATGACGATCTGATATTTTGCAATATCATTCCCATTGATTGTAATCGTATGGTTGCCGGATGTTGGCGAAAAATTATCAGCACTTTTGCGTGATGCAAAGAAATACACAGCCTTAATTTCATATTCTCCATCGTTCCCTTTGGGATTAAGAATGATGGAATTATGCAGTTTCGTCATAAACCGATCCAACATGTCAAGGGGAAGGAGCGCAGTATCCGACAAAACATATTCGCCATTTGTATCGACAACCGATTCTTGAAGCATATATCGACGTCCGCTGCTGTCATTTTCTATCAGCATCGATACACTATCGGTTCCTTCGGGATTCTTCGCGCGATACAAAACCCGAACATACCTTAAGCTTGTACTGGCGTAATCTCCAACATTGAACTTGATTTTTGCCATGTAATAAACATACAGATTGGTTCTCTTCGAATAAGTGATCTTAATCGTATTCTCTTTTGTCAATTTCGCATTTCCATAGGTTAAATCATCACTAAATACAATATCGCCACTGCCATTGGGACCAAATGTCATAACGGCATATTCCGTTGATGAAGAATGTGGTAATTCTTCCTCGACTAAATACTTCAACGGTATCACTCCTTTTGAACCTGTCGGACGAGATGTTTCGCTGTCTTCGGTTGTCTCCAAAACATCTTTTGTTTCCGTATCAGAAGTTATCGGTTGCTGCGTAAGCGGATCCGTTTGGCAAGAACACAAACCGATACTCAGAACACAAACAAAGACAACGAGTATTATCATGATTTTTTTCAGCGCCATTTTGAACATTACCTCCTATGCTCTACTTATTCCTCATTCGCGTCCTTGAGCCATTCAAGCATTGGCTCACCATACCAATACTCCGGTGATTGCTTAAACCACCTTTCCGAATAGTCACTCAAATCCTTAATGCGAAACGAAGTAAATACCGCATTACCACAGGTTGAACGTATCAACAACCCTGCTTGATCGGCTTTCTCTTGAATTTTTTCACCGGATGTATAGGGCCATACTCTGTTCTTATCCTCCTCAGGAGGACAACCGTGATATTTTAACTTTGCAATCAATTTCTCTCGTTTACTATCGTCTTTTACATGATCGAGTATGTGATTGATCATCATATACTCCGTTAAATGCTTAGAGGTATTATACACGATTGATACACCGATCATAAGGGCTTTGGCATTTAAATCATATAGCTTCTGCCATGGCGAGCAAACAGCAAACGGCGTATCGCCGAATGGCCCCATTCTTTTACCATATTTCCCATGATCACGGGTAAGATACTGCTTGAGTGGACCAAATGCCGCAACCGAATGTGTTGCTTGATCACTCCTTATGACACCGTCACGTTTGCGAAACGTTTCGGTAATGAGTCCCACATCCGAGGGTTTATCTAAGTTCCACGTTTGATACGCATTGGAAAAATCTTTTTGTATCAGCGTAGGCATGACCAGCGTTCCGTCCTCGCCCAGCACCTTGAGCAGGGCGTCGATTACCGTATCGGCGCCCCCTTCTACATAACCCATGCTTTTCAGTGATGAATGCACAATAACAACATCACCGCGCCGAATTCCAACATCATTCAATGCGGCAATAATATCGCGTTCTGTTACTACCATATCCATACCATATTTCATACTATCGTGTACGCTATCCCAATCGAAGCGCACATATCGTGATAAGTCGTTAAATCTTTTTTGCTTTCTTCAAGCAGAAAACCAATACAGCTCCGCCCACCAAAACGACAGCTACGATAATAGGCCATACCGGCAGGGCTGAAGTATCTCCCACATTATCAGAAGAATCGGCATTTGTCTGCCCCGGTGCATTCGTTGTATTTGCTGTATCTGTTATCTCGTTTGTCGTATCAACATTATCGGTCGTATCTTCTGTCGTTTCATTCTGCACCGTTGTTTCCGAGTTTTCAGGGATCTCAGTATCCGTCGTTTCCGTATCGGCGGGGATCTCTACACCGTCAAGATTATAATACACCAAACCCTTGGGACCTTCTCCCTCATAATCCGGAGCAAAATACAAAACAGGGTTGTTTTCATTGGGTGTCAAGTCATTGAACTGAATTTTAAAACCAAATCGACCTTCTGCCATTAAATCAAAGCCAGCTTTCTTCCAAGGAAGACCGCACTCCACTACATATCCGTCATCAAGAATCTTGGTCTCATATTGAATCAGTTCCTCGTGATACGTATTCTTCATAATATACGCTCTCACGCCGTGTGCGTCGATTCCAACCTTTTCAACAGTAACACCACCGTCAAACGAATGACGGAATTCGAGAACATCGTTATCCGTAGGATTGGAATTGTTTAAAACATAATCTTCCGGAGCAGCCAATACATCATTATCCTTAACAACGGCGCAAATATAAACATATTTATCATCATACAGGAAATACACCTTAGCCGTTGCCCCTTCCCAAGCATAGCACCCTGTATCTCCATAGGCATTTTCGCCCGTTCCAATCTCGAGCATTAACGATGATGCATAAGCATCATCAAGAGCGCCATCGATTACAGGCGTTCCTTGTTTAATTGTACTTGTTTCAGCAGACACAAAAATTGATAACATTGAAAAAACCAAAAGAATTGTTATCAAAAAACACCATTTTTTCATTTGAATTTTACCTCTTTCCAATAAAAGCAAATGTTATTGTTATAATTTAATCTCATCAAGCCAAAGGCTTTTCGAAAAACTTTCACGGCAAATACTTAAAAATATAGCAACAAGGATAGCGCGCATGGAAAAGCCTTTTTGGGAAAAACAGGGCCGTTCAACTTTACTTCACACGCTATAGTTAAGCGGCCCATCTTTTCTTGCGTAGTTTCTTGACACACAAATATTCTGTTCTTGTCAATTTTTTCAGACGCTTTAGCTCTTCTTGATATATTCGCAAAAACACATTATCCCACATATTCCGAACACCATGCATACACTCATGATGTTCGATGCTTGGATCTCGGTTCTCGCTAATAATTATCCCAAGTCAAATTATTTTCGTTTTTTTACAACAACAGTAACCACGACAACAACGATAACAACGGCTACCAATGCACAAACAACGGCTATTACCGTTCCTTTATTATCCTTCGCAGCAGGCGTAGTGGCATCAGTCGTGTTGTCGCTT
>ENA-OPDF01001182-OPDF01001182.1-human-gut-metagenome-genome-assembly--contig:-NODE-1182-length-16044-cov-3.396460_pt1 | contig 16044 bp, 9 predicted proteins | sample MGYA00241575_ERZ501501 | MGnify/ENA primary metagenome ERZ501501 (study PRJEB25962, sample SAMEA1972229) | human gut metagenome | biome: human gut; feature: human-associated habitat; material: faeces... | reverse complement strand
GCTGCTGCGGGAGGACGCGGGCGGCTATGTGCTGGTGGCCGTCGTCTCCTTTGCCGCAGCGGCAGCGATCACCGCGCTGTGCTTCCGGCTCAGAAACAGAGAAAACCAGAAAAAAGGCGGGGCGGACAAACCGAACCGACACGAACAGGAGGAGAAAAGCCAATGAAAAAACGAATACTTAGCATACTGCTCGTCTGCTGCATGGTGCTGACCATGCTGCCGACAGCGGCGTTTGCAGCGGTGAGCGATTCGCTGGGCAACACACCCGAGGAAAATCAGGCGATTTTGGAGCAGCTCTCCGCCCTGACTGGCGGCAGCAGCGACCAGGTGCTTTCCATGCTGAACGCTTTGGGGCTGCTGGATGAAGACGGCAATTTCAAGGTGGATCAAACCATCACGCTGGACGGCCGGGTGTTGACACTGGCGGCTGTCATGGAGCTGCTGGAAGATCCCGCCACGGATCTCACCCGCATAGCCGACGTGGATGGGACTCCGGTGGCGCTGGGCGATTTGAAGACCATGATCCAAATCGAACAGGAGCTGCAGCGGATCAAGGACACTTATTTCTCCGGCAGGGAGTTTACCGGGGAAGCTCTGAAGAATCTCAATAGCCTAATGGAGCAGCTGGAGCTGCAGGGCATCAGTTTGCAGTATCCCGCCTCTGCCACAGAGCCTGTGGGCGTTGAGAAGGTGGATATGAGAAACATGACGAGCCTAACGCTGGGGACCGAAGCAAACAACAACAAATGCAGCTCCGGGACTTTTACTGTATACGGCGGAAAACTGGTCGGCTTTTCCTACCGCATTCAAAAAGGCCAGCTCAGCGAGTATATCACCGGTGTGGAGGTCTCGATAGGCGAGACGAGTGAGGTCGTCAAGCAAAGCGACGGGTCCTACAAGCTGACCTATGACGTAGGCTCGAGATACAGTTTAGGTGGTTGTCAAATCACTGTCGAGGTTAAAACCAAAGGAGCCTTGCACGATAATTCTTATTCCTATGGCGACCTGCTGGGGATGATCGAATTTTACGATGCGGAAAATCTGGTGTTCTATGACGGCGCCAGCTATGCCGACCACCATCAGCTCAAGCTAATAAAGACGGTTCCCGCCCCCGCAATAAAAACAGAAATGACCGCGCCGAACTATCATAAAGAATACAAAAATACAGACGTATTATATGGGGATATGTATATTCCTTTGCTGGCAGATGGATACAATGTAGGCACCGGTGCCAACAATCCGGACTTCGTTGCGCTAAGCGATACCATCAGAATTTTGGAGGGCGCCCGCAACTCGGTGCGTCCCAGCGGCTCCTTTTATCAGCCATACCAAATCGGCGCCAGCATCAAGTTTACCTGGAGTAAAGACGTAGATACCTATACTGGCCCTGTGCCGTATGGCGATGCCCGAGCCTGTGCCCCGTTCTATCTGACGGAGTTCAAGCTCGGTGAAACATCTCTGAATCTCAGCGGCGACAGAAAGAAAGCGCTGGACTGTACGATTAACAAGGATAGTACGGTCAGCATCTCCCTGCAGTCTACCACGCAAAACAGAGAGAATCAGACGTACTGGCTGCCCTTCGAACTGTGTCTGAAGAATGTAAATGGCGATACCCCAAATACCACAGCCTCCACCGAGACCAGCAACGTCACCGCCAGGCTGTTGGACACGGACAGCCCCACCATTCAAAGCGTCACGGCCCAGGCGGGAACCTATGCCAGCGGACAGCACGTGCCCATCACAGTTACCTTTAACGAGTTCGTGGATCTTAGCAACGCCAGCGTGACCATCAATGGCAAAGGGTATAGCGCCGCTGAGCTTTCCATGAACAGCTGCGGCGTCACGGCAATGCTCTGGTACCCTGTGCAGGATATGGATGACACCACGGTCACCGTCAATGGTATGACCGGCGTGGAAGATGTTTTCGGTCATGCGCTGGATACCACGCTCTATCAAAGCGACCCGATCACCGACGTTACGCTGAGGAGCGTCTTGATGCGCAACGCTCCCACCGCACTGACCGCCGACTACGCCAACGGCGAGGCATCGTTCACGATGAACGCCAACATGGCGGAGGCCTACAAGACCAAATACAGCAATTATCACACCCCGGAAGGAACAGAGTCGAGGGAAGCCCCTTTCCGTCTCGAGCTGAGGTACGGCTCCGCGGTTGAACCAATCCATCTGCAGGTCTATCTGGACACAGAGAGCGGAGACTTCACCATTAGCGACTACGCAATCGCACCACCCTCTGATTTCGACCGCACCTACACGGTGACGCTGCAGGCCAACGAGGGCGAGCGAGACGAGTCTAACTCTAACTGGGTGAATGTTCTTCCCCTGACCCGGCAGTTCACGGTGCAAAGGAAAGTTTCCGCGCACACGGTGAAGGTCGTCCCGGAAGCGGATCCCGCCAACTATACGATTTCCCTCGGCAAACCCGCCCGCCCCACGCTTCAGGCCCAGGTTTTGGGGGCAGGCGGTGAGCAGGCCAGCTACACCACCGGTAAATGGAGCAGCAGTGACACGGACATTGCCACCATCAACGAGGATACCGGCCTTGTTGCCACCACAGGAACCAAAGTGGGAGCCGTCACCTTTACCTTTACGGCGGACAACGGGACTGTGGACACTGACGATGATGATGTGAAGGGCAAGTCAGAACCCTATACCGTGACGGCGGGCGATTCCCTGGCACTGGTGATTCCCGGCAGCGCGTCCATCGTGACGCGGTTAAATCAACCCGCCACCGTGCTGTGGAGCTCCAACGCCGCGCTGATGGCACCGGGCAAAGAGTTCAATTACACGATCGAACTGTATAAGGGCAACTACACGAATGAGGCGGATCTGAGCGTCATCTCGCCCGTTAAGTCTTATACCGCCGGCAAAGGTGAAAACAGCGTGCGGATCCCGGAGAATGTGCTCTCCGAGCTCTCCAACGGAAATATCCCTGCCTACACGGTGCGGGTCTCCATGCCGCACCCCGCCGCCGGAAGTGAGGACATCCGCCTGTCGGCACTTGCCTGGATCATCGTGCAGGCACCGCCTGCCACGGCCAAGCTGACACCGCCCCAGAGCATTTACCTCAAGGATACCGACGGCACTGTCAATATCGGCTGGTCGGTGGAAAATGCCACTGAGGGCGCCCCTTTGCAGCCCACGCTGACCATTACCCGGGTCACAGAGGACAACAAAACCACCAAAGTGGTGGACAAAGAGAGCCTATCCGGCACCGCCGGAAGCTACTCCCTGCAATTACAGAGTGTGACAGACGGCAATCTGAAGGACACCTATCAAGTGGTTTTGAGCGTGGAGAATCCTGGTGAATCTCCCAGCACCAACTCCTTCCCCCTGTATGTCTACGATGCCGACGCACTGAAGGTGCAGGACGACAAAGGACACACGATTTCTAAGCTGACCATGGACAATACCTCCAAGGTCAGCGGCACCCTGCCCACCGAAACAGATAAAATTTTGCAGCTGCGCCAGGAGTTGGGGCTGATCGAGTACATCGGCATCAACTATGACAAGTACAGATGGAACTCCTTTAAAGACGGCATCAAGTGGGCCTCCGACAACAACAATGCCATTTCCGTCAACTACAAGCAGGGCGGACTGTATGAGGACATCAGAAACTTCTCCTTTAAGTCCTACCTTCCCGAAACCAAAATGGCGCTGTCCGGCCGGGCCAACGGCACCGCAACCGTCACGGCTACCCATGCCGCCACGGGCATGAAAGCCGCCGTACAGGTGACAGCGGAGACGCTGCAAAATAAGTTCTATCTCTTCCAGCTGACGCCTGCGGCGGAAACTACGCTGCAATACACCGACGGCAAAGGCGCGTCCAAAACGGTCACGACCAACCGTGATGGCGTGCTGGCGCTTTACGAGCCCAACGGAATCGCCAGTGAGGTGTCTCTGCGGTCCGGCACCGGTGGGGATATTTATCTGGGCACCATCTATAAAGAAAATCTGCGTTCCGGCGAGCGGGATGCCACAAAGCTGCAGCTTTATCCCTTGAATACCTTCAGCCTTCGGCAAGTCGCCCGGGCATCTGTGACGCTCATCAAACCGGGCGGCGATCCGCTGGCAAGCAAGACGGTGACCGTTCGCGGCGGCGTTTATAAAAACGGAGGCTACTGCGAGGCAGCCAAGCTGGGCTCCGCGGCAGGAGCACTTGTCAGCGGCATCACCGGCGACACCTATACCACGGATGCGGCGGGAAATATAACCGTCTATCTGGATTCCACCCAGTTCTGGTCGGCCGAAAAGGGCGAGAGCAACACCACGCCGCTTTCCGCTCTGGATCAGCTGGAGTACATTCTGGAGATCAGCGCAATTGACGGCGACAGGTACTATCCGCTGCTGCTGACCGTCAACGGCAAGCTGGGCGTGGACGATGTAATGCGCACCGCAGAGGGCGTTGTCTCTCTGGAGAGCGTGCCGGCGGGGGAGAAAAAGAAACCCTTTATTGTGGCGCAAAGCGTTGATTACGGTCTTGCCAACGGTCAGAAGGTGGATGTCCGCAGCTCGACCGGGAAGATTGGCCCTAACAGCAGCTTTAAAACAGCAAGCCTGCACACCACCATGTTCCTCTGGGGCGAGGATATTGCCAACGCGAAGAATTACAGTCTCAAGCTGGCGGACGAATACGGCGTTCTTCCTGCCGCCCAGAGCAGCAGTACCAAGCAGTACCCCTTCTCATCCATCCCTGTAGCGGAAAACGATCTGACCCTCACCGAGGCCACCATGACCACCTCTGGATGGATCGCCGACGGCAAGGATGTGGGTATGAAAACGCAGCTGAGCCTGAACGGCAGCCTGCTGCAGGAGAAAATATTGCCCTTCCGGGTCGTTGACCTCACCCGAGTGCCCAAGGTGACAGAGGATGACCGCGTCACCGGTATTCTGGCGACGATGGCTTCCTCCAGTGAAGTGAGTCAATACAAATTTGGCGAAGTGGGCGATAGTAACATTCTCAAGGCGCTGACCGGACGGCTGGGTGAGCTGAACGGTCCGGTGGACAGTTCCGTGTTCAAAATGATCATCACCCCCAGCGAAGATCCCTCCGTGTTCCGTGCCATGATTTGGGCCGGGTACAATACGCTGGAGATGGAGGACATGGACTATTCCGAGGACGGCGTGGCGTTGAGTGCGAATGTGCTGACGCAGAACCTGGAAGTGGGCGTGCCCGGTACCGGGGACCTGAGCCAGATGGCCAAGGGCACCTATGATCCCAAGGGGGAATACAAAGCCAACTCCATAGCCGGCAAGGTCTCCAACACGGATCTCAACTTGCAGTTGGAGGGCTTTTACGAAGCGGAGATCCGCTATAACGCCGAAAAAAAGGAGTGGGAGGTTTTCACCGTAGGCGGCGGATTTACCGCCGGCGTTGGCGTGGGCTTCACCTTCAGCGTGAACGCCATGGCTGGCCCCGTGCCGTTGACAGCAACCTTTGAGCTGGGTGGTGCCATTCAGCTGGATTTCCGTACCGCAGTGCGCTACGGCCAGCAGGGACAGGGTCTTGCCTGGAGCGATCCCACGGCCACGGCAGTGAATGACTTTTTGACCACGCTGCGTATCAACGCCTATGTCCACGCGTTTGGCGGCATTGGCTTTGACTATTCGGTCGTAGCGCTGAAGATCGGCCTATTCGGCAATTTGGATGTGGACAGTCAGAATAAGTTCCTTTCCCGCACCTATCTTGCCGACACGACAAAGCGCCAGATCAACGGTCAGGCCCTGGGGATCCAAAGCGAAGTGGGAATCAAATTTGTGGCAACCTTCCTGTTTATCTCCTACGAGGCGGTGATCGCCTCCGGAACCCTTGGAGCCACCAAGACTTTTAATGACTGGAAAACAATCAACGACTACTGGGATAACGCCACCAGTGGGCTGAGCCTTGCCTCGCTGCGGATGGCGGCGGCCCAGAGCGGAATGCAGGTGGCTTCTGCCAGTGCAACGCTCCAAAGCCGGGACTATCTGGAGCAATATGCCCGTACCTGGGGCCAGCCCCAGCGGCGGATGGTGCTGTTCTCTCTGAACTCTCCCAGTGGGCTGGAAAGCATCCAGACCAATGCCAACCCCACATCCTATCCACAGCTCAGCGATGACGGGAAGGTATTGGCCTACATCAACGACGGCGACAGCGGCAATATTTACGCCAGCCGGGCACATTTCTCCACCCTCACTGGCGGCGTCTATTCTCGCTCCAACCCAATTGACGATCCCACAGGGTTCACCGGCCATGGCGACACGAGCGTTTCTCTGTCCGGCACTGGCAGCTTCGCGGCGGCGGCTTGGGTTCGCATGGGCACCGAGATACCGAATAAAAATGCCGCTGATGCCGTGACATTGGAAGAGCAAAACCTGCTGATGAACAGCACGGAGATCGTAGCGTCCGTCTATAACGGCACAACCTGGACCTCCACCCGCCTAACCGACGACGGCACGCCGGATCTGGCCCCAGCCACGGCAGTAGGCGGCAACGGCAAGGCCATCGTGTTCTGGCGCAGCGTCTACACCCCCGATCCCGGTACGCAGGGCAGCAACAACCTGCTGACCTTCACGACCAGAGATTGTATCATGTACCGTTGCTATGACAGCACTAAGGGCGACTGGGGCGAGGCCAAAATGCTTTATAACGGTGCTACTGGCAGCGTGAAGGCGTTGCAGGCGGCCATGCTGCCCGACGGAACCGCTATGGCGGTTTACTCGCTGGACCGCAGCGGAACCGGAGATACCTCCGCCTACGAGATCGCCTATTGTACCGTGGCTGCTGACGGAAATCCCGGTACAGCCATGCTGGCGACCTGTGACAGCAATCTTGACGAAAACCCACAGGTCGTTGCAGCCAACTTCGGCGGCGGGGATGACCGATTTGTCATCGGTTGGCACAGTGTCCGAGGCGGCAGCAGCGATATCCAGCTGTTGGCTGTGGACGGCAAAGGCACCATGTCCAACAGCTTCCCCGGCTCTCTGTCTGCCCTGACCAGCAGCGGCAACGCCGTTGTGGGCGGAGACTTCCGCTTCGCTTCCCTCAGCGGGGGGTATCGCAGCCTCAATGATCTTACCGTCGTCTGGAATGAGACTGTCAATAACGCCGAGGGCGCGGTAGATCACGGCATTTTGAAGGCGGCCAAGCTGCGCTATGACTATGACACAAATACCTACACTCTCTCCGCACCATTGAAACTGGCAGAGCTGCCGGATCGTACGCTGGCTGACCACTTTGATGCCTATGTCAGCGGCCCCAATCAGGTGCAGGCCGCCATTCAGGCCACCCAGTATGACGACAGAAACCCGCAGGTAATCAACGGCGTGACCGTTCCGGGTGAGAAAACGAACCTCTATACCGCTACCTCTGATTTTATCACCGATGCGGTGGCAGTGGAACAGATCGGTGTGGATTATGCGACGCTGGCGCTGAACAGCCTGACACCCATTCGCTTTACCATCCGCAACACCGGGCTGAACGATGTGACAAACCTAACGGTCCGCCTTGGCGACGGGGAACCCGCCACCCTTACGGGAAAACTGCTGCCCAATGAAAGCACCACCCTTACCGTCTGGCACCATGTGGAGGACCGCGTGACCAACCCGAGCTATACCATCACCGCCGCCGGCGGTATCAACGAAAAAGGCACAGTGTATCTGGATTATCCCGACATTGGCATCTCGCAAATGGAAGTGATTGCGGAGAGTGCCGGCAAGCGCACGGTGCGCATGACCCTCTATAATTCCTCTGCCGCCACTCTGTCCGGCAGAAAGAACCGCGAGGTGAAGATTGCGTTCTATGCGGATGATCTGCATACCAAACCTGCAGAGGTAGTCTACACCACAAACGGCGTACAGGTTAGTGGTAATGAAATCACCATTTCCGAAGACAGCGCCCTCGCCCGCATCGATCAGGGAACCTTTACACTGGACCTGACCTATGATCTGGGCAAGTATATGAAATCCATTGGCAAAACCGAGATCCCCAATGTGGGTACCTATCTGTACACCGAGGCGTGGGCGGAAGGCAAGATCGGTGGAACGGGAAGCAATCAGCGCCTGCCGGAGTATGACGGCAGTGACAGCGAGGCCAGCGTCCATATGACCGGCGCACTGGCCCGCACCGGAGAGCAGCTGACGATGGATGTGGCACAGGGGAACGACGGCAACGGTCGCAGCACCGCTGCCATTACCCTGCGCAACAACTCCCTGCAACCTCAGAATAGCGCAGAGCTGGTGGCCACGCTGCTGGATGCTGCCGGGACCGTTCTGGAAACGCAAAAGACCGGTATTGGCGGTGCCATCCCCGGGGAAACCTCCCAGGCGAAAAAAATCACCTTCTCCCAGCTTGGCACCCGCGTAGTGGTGCGAGCCGCAGTGCCCGGTGATGACATTCTGACCTTTGAAGGTCTGGCAGTGGGGCTCGGCGATTTTACCGCCAACGGAACGAGCTATACCTATACGCTGCAAAATGATAGCGGAGCAACATCTACGCTAGTCACAGCGGTGTCTGGAAACGGCGAGTCCGTGAGCATCAACGGACAGGATCTGTCCACCGGCGGCAGCGCAACCGTTGCCATCCCCAACAGCGGCACAACCGACATTGTCGTGAAGATCGGCGCTAAAACCTACACGCTGACGATCCTGCGCAATAGCGGCACAGGCGGTATGACAGGCGGTGGCGGCGGCAGCAGCTCGCCGAGCTACTCCATCACCGTGGATAAGACCAAGAACGGTACGATCACCGTTTCGCCCAGAAACGCGAGCCACGGCGACACCGTGACCATCACCGCGACGCCCGACAAGGGCTACGAGCTCGAAATGCTCAAGGTGCTCGACCGCAGCGGCGACGCGCTGAAGCTCACCGAGAAGAACGGCAAGTACACCTTCAAGATGCCCAGCGGCAAGGTCACCATCAAGGCCAGCTTCGTTGAGGAGGTTCCGGAGCAGATTTTCAAGGATGTTCCCGCGAACGCTTACTACTACGAGGCGGTCAAGTGGGCGCAGGAGAAGGGGATCACCGGCGGCATCGGCAATGGACTGTTCGGCCCCAACGATCCCTGCACCCGCGCGCAGATCGTCACCTTCCTGTGGCGCGCGGCGGGCAGCCCCGCTCCCAAGAACACCGGCACCGCCTTTGGCGATGTGAAACTCGGCAGCTTCTATGAGCAGGCCGTGGCGTGGGCCGTTGAAAATGGCATCACCGGCGGCACCGGCGAGGGTATGTTCAGTCCCGATGCTACTTGCACCCGTGCGCAGAGCGTGACCTTCCTCTATCGTGCCTCCGGCAGCCCCGCAGTCAGCGACAAAGCCGAGTTCAGCGATGTTTCCACCACGGCCTTCTATGCAGACGCAGTGGCGTGGGCAGCGAAGAAGGGCATCACCACCGGCATCGGTGGCGGACTGTTCGGCTCTGGCAACGACTGCACCCGCGGTCAGATCGTGACCTTCCTCTGGCGCTGCAAGAAGTGACCGGCTGACATACGGCTAAATATCAAAGCCGCTGGCATGACCACATAAGCGAACATCGGACATCGCAGCGGACGGGCTTTTCGCCTTGACGCTGCGCTGTTCTCTTTTCGCTGCAAGAGACAAAGAGCTCCCGCAATATTTTTTCTGCACTTTTTAGCCGTTTTTAGCGGTTTCCTCTCAATTCTAATTACTTTCCTGACACCTTGTGACTCGCAACCCCCATGTGTCCCAAATCTGTCTGTGGCATTTTATGTGGTCAAAAGCAAAGTCTTGCCGGATTGATCCGGCGAGGTTTTTCGGTATTCTCGCATCCCGCTTTTCTGCTCGATGAACAACACGAAAACCGCGCCGAGCCCCCGCGCCGTGGGATGCAATCAAAGAGTATGGGCTGTGCGGAACTCTTCTGTTGACATTTCAACAACCATGTGGTATAGTCTGACCGTTGAGATTTCAACAAAAGTATTCGTGAGAGAGGAGCGCAGCCATGCAGGAGCGTTTTGAGACGTTTACGGTTTTGATCAACCGGATCAGCCGCGACATACGGAGGATAAAAAATCAGGAGATGGCCGCCTATCATCTGCGAAGTGCCCATGTGTCCTGTCTGTACTACATATATTCTCTGGATGGCGTGACTGCGGCGGAGCTGTGCGAGCACTGCGAGGAGGACAAGGCGACCATTTCCCGTGCGTTGGAGCATCTTGAAAGTAACGGATTTATCGTCCGGAATTCTGAACGGGCCAAACGGTACAGAAGCCCTTTGCGCTTGACTGAAAAAGGTCAGGAGGCCGGCAAACGGATCGCGGAGAAAATCAGCGCCGTCCTTGATACGGTCAGCCGTACCCTTACGGAGGACGAACGAGCGACATTTTACCGCACCCTTTCTGCCATCAGCAGAAGTCTTGAGGCTATCGCTCAAAATAGCGAAGAATAGGAGATTGACGAAATTGAAAACAAGGATTATTGTTGATTCCACTGCGGACTTAGTTCCTGAGATCAAAGCACGGGTATCTACGGTACCCCTCACCGTTCATTTCGGGCAGGAGGAATACATTGATGGCGTGACCATCGACAACAAAACATTTTATGAAAAGCTCATCGAAAGTGATGTGCTGCCCACCACCAGTCAGGCAACGCCGGACGCCTTTATAAAGGAATTTGAAAAGGCAAGGCAGGCGGGCGAATCAGCCGTTGTTATTACCCTTGCATCCAAATTTTCCGGCACATATCAAAGCGCCATGATCGCGGCGGCGGATTATGAAAACATTTATGTTGTAGATGGTACCAGCGCAGCGATGGGAACAGGGATTCTGGTGGAGCTTGCGTTCCGCCTTTTGGATGCAGGAATGACCGCAGAGGAAACTGCGCAGGCACTGGAGGAAGAGAAGAAAAAACTCGTTGTTGTGGCGCTGGTAGATACCCTCGAATACCTCAAGCGGGGCGGCCGCATTTCAAAGACAGCCGCATTCGCCGGAGGGGTACTGAATATCAAGCCCGTGCTTTCCGTTATTGACGGCGAGATTCACCTGCTGGGAAAAGCACGCGGCTCCAAAATGGGGAACAATCTGCTCGTTCAGGAGATCGACAAGGCCGGCGGCATTGATTTCAGCAGGCCGGTTCTGCTGGGCTACAGTGGAATTTCTGACGCGCTGCTGCTAAAGTATATCGAAGACAGCCGTCACATCTGGGAGGGAAAACTGAAAGAAATTCGCTATACGACCGTAGGAAGTGTGATCGGAACCCATGCGGGCCCCGGCGCCGTTGTGGTAGCGTTTTTCAAGAATCAATATAACGCAGAACAGAACAGCAGCGATTGAAGAAGCTGCAATAAAGACAGGACTGCGCCGCATCGTCGTTTCATTTGACGGCGATGCGGCGCAGTATCGTTTTATCCGACGCCATAAACCACGATCGAGATCACACAGGCCAGCAGACTGACCGCCGAGCCGGCCAGAAGCTGCGGCAGGGTATGGCGCGACAGCTTTAGGGAGGAGCGGTACACTGCCGCGATCAGCAGAACGGACGGTATGACAAAAAGCGGATGCAGCTTCCATGTCAGCAGAAACGCCGGAGCTGTTGTACTGCAGGCGTGTCCGCTTGCGCGAAGGCCAAAACCCGCGTTGAGCAGCAACAGCGCTGCGATGGAAATGACATAAGAGAGAAACAGGATATGGACGAGCCATGAGCATGGTGTCAGCATTGACCAGAGAAACCCGCACAGATACCCAACGGCGCTGCATACCAGCGCCGTGCCGCGCTGCCCCCTGCGTCGGTCCTTTCCAATGTGGAAGATCTCCCGCAGCGGGTACGCCGCCAACGGGATAACCAGCAGGAACACCTCGCACAGCAGCAGCTCCCTGCGCGTCAGAAGCCCTGCCGGAGCGTACATCAGAAGCAGCGTTACCCCGATGACGATGGGCGGCAGTGTCAGAATGCGTACCGCAAGATGCGGCAGCGCCTTCCTGTCCGAGACCTTCGTTTTCATGATGCAAAGCCCAGCATAATCCCGCCGTGTTCTGCATAGTAGCTGCACAGCCCGCGCAGGGGATAGCTTTTCACCTCCGCCCCCGGAAATCGCCGCCGGAGCTCGGTGCAGAGCTCCAATGCAAATGTCGCGTTCCGGCAATGCCCGATGCGGACGCTGCCGCCCCTGTAGCCAAGCCGCACCATTTCACTCAACAGGAGCTCCTGCGTTTTTCGAGCGCCCCGACATTTGCCGAGCATCTCAAGCGTGCCCTCCTCGCTGGCCTGCCCAACGGCGCGGATGCCGAGAACACCGGCCATCGTTGCCGCCAGCTTGCTGATTCGTCCGTTCTGGGCGAGATTGTGCATGGATTCCAGCGCAAAGAGCAGATGGGTACGGCGCTGATACTGCTGTACGGCTGTGCAGACCTCCTCGAAGCTCTTGCCGGAGCGCAGTTCGGCGGCTGACTTTTCGATGAGCAGGGCGATCTCCGGACCGGCGGACAGCGTGTCCACCACAAAAATGCGGCGAGAGGGATTCTGCTCCTCGCAGCGTTTCTTTGCGGCAAGTGCCGCGCTGCAGCTGCCCGAAAGGCTGCTTGTAATGGTGAACGCGAGTACATCGCCGCTTTCGCCAAAGGCGGACTCCCAGTCCGCGATGTTCGGGCAGGCGCTGAAGGTGCGGCCCTTCGTGCCGCGAAGTGTTGTGACCATCGCGTCGACATCGAGCGCGGCGTCATCGCGAAATTCCTCCACAGCAGTACGGACGGTGAGCGGAACGCTGACAAAGTCCACGCCGTCCATGGTAAGCAGGTCGCAGCTTGAGTCTGCGGCAATGCGGATCTGATCCATAAGGTGACCTCCAACTGAAAAAGTGTCGTTCGGTTCCGGTAAGGGATGGATGCAGTTTATCAGCTTTTTATTTCTTCGTCAACGGTTTTTAATAAACCGTTAAAAATATTTCGCAAAGCCGTTGAACTTTGCAGAGGAAACGCTTATAATAACAATATGGAAAAAGAAGTGCAAAACAGAATCACGGCGGACATCGCGGCCTTCCGTCTGCCGCGCTATGCACAGATCCCGGAGGTCGGACTGTATCTGGAGCAGGTGGTGCGCTATATCAACGCCCGGTTGGCACCGTTAGGAGAGCCTGAACTGACTGGCTCCATGGTGAGCAACTATGTCAAGCAGAAGCTGGTTCCTGCCCCTCAAAAAAAACTGTATACAGCCGAACATCTTGCGCGGCTTCTGTTCATCGCGGTGGTCAAGCCTGTTGTTCCTTTGGAGGGGCTTCGACTGATGTTTAGCATACAGGAGGAGTGCTATCCCCTTCAGACCGCCTATGACTACTTCTGCGATGAGTTTGAGAATATGCTCGGCGCAGCGTTTGGTGTCGCTCCTGCCGTGGAGGGACTTGGTGAAACCGAGTCTGATGCCAAGGATCTCCTGCGCAGCACGATCTCGGCTACCGTCAACAAGGTCTGTCTGGACCGGTATCTGGAGGAGTATCGAAAGCGGCGGGAGCAGGCTGAGACTATTGCGGAAAAAGAAATCTCCCTGTTATAGTAGAAATGCTGTCTGGCAGCTACAAGCTGTAAAGCAACGGGAGACCATTCAGAAATGAAGTGGCAGAAGAAGTTTAGCAGACTATACCAACGCCACATGAGGCGTGGCCGACAGCATGGAGCTTTGCCCGCGTAAGGAATATCCCCGGCTTGGCCGGGGATATTCCTTACGTCTCTCTGCCATGATTACAGTGCAAAACAGAAGAACATGCTCCGGGCCCTTCATCGCCATGTCCTAATTGATAAAGAGCTTTCATTGTTCCTGCATCGCTGCAATAGAGGGTATCCGAAGATTCTCTCTATCGTGATGATATGCCGAGCATCCTCCATGGTGCATCTGAAGCCTTCGACTTTGCGCCCGGACAGTACAGCGTGCTGAGAGGAGGCTCCCTGTGCGTCGAGGCTTGTCTGATTCTGCATACTTCTCTGCAAGCAGGATCTTCTCGACTTCTGCCTTACAAAAGCCTATTTACCCGCCTGCGTTTCGCAGTAGCGGCAGCGGTAAACGCGCTTTTCACGATCCGTTAGCACAAACTCCTGCGGCAGCTCCTGCTCAACGGAGGTGATGCAGCGCGGGTTTTTGCACTTGAGCACGCCGCGGATGCGCTCAGGCAACTTGAGCGTGCGCTTTTCCACAAGTTTCCCATCGCGGATGATGTTGACGGTGATGCTCGGATCGACATAGCCGATCAGGTCCCAGTCAAGGTCCATTTCGCGGTCGATCTTGATGATGTCCTTGCAGCCGAGCTTGCCGCTCGTAACATTTTTGAGGATGGCCACCGTGCAGTCGAGCTGGTCGAGGCCGAGGATCTGATAGAGCTCCATGGATTTGCCCGCGGTGATGTGGTCGATGACGATGCCGTTTTGAATAGAGTCAATGATCATTGTGTCTCACTTCCTTTCTCACTTGATTTCCAACAGCTTGAGGATCAGCGCCATGCGGATGTACTTGCCGTACTGCACCTGCTTGAAGTAGCACGCGCGCGGGTCGTCGTCCACGGCGACGGAGATCTCGTTCACACGCGGCAGCGGATGCAGGATACGAAGAGCTTCCTTCGCGCCCTTGAGCTTGTCGGGCGTGAGGATGTAGCTGTCCTTGAGGCGCAGGTAGTCCTCCTCGTTGAAGAAGCGCTCGCGCTGCACGCGCGTCATGTAGAGGATGTCCAGCTCCGGCATGACGGCCTCGAGGTCGGTGGACTGCGTGTAAGGGATGTTCTTGGCCTTGATGTACTGCTCCTTGACATAGCGCGGCAGCTTGAGCTCCTCGGGGGAGATGAGCACAAAGCGGACGCCGGGGTAGCGGCTCATCGCAGAGACAAGGGAGTGCACCGTGCGACCGAATTTGAGGTCGCCGCAGAGACCGACGGTGAGGTTTTCAAAGCGTCCCATCTCGCGGTGGATGGTCAGAAGGTCGGTGAGCGTCTGCGTGGGGTGGTTGTGACCGCCGTCGCCTGCGTTGATGACGGGCACGAGCGAGTGCATGGACGCCACCAGCGGCGCGCCCTCCTTGGGGTGGCGCATGGCGATGATATCGCTGTAACAGCTCACGGTGCGCACGGTGTCCGCCACGCTCTCGCCCTTGGCAGCGGACGAGCTTTTCGCCTCCGAGAAGCCGAGCACCTTGCCGCCGAGGGAGAGCATCGCGCTCTCAAAGCTCAGACGGGTGCGGGTGGAGGGCTCGAAAAAGAGGGTCGCAAGGATCTTGCCGTCGCACTTGTGTGCGTATTCGGCGGGATGGTCGATGATGTCGCCGGCGGTATTCACCAGCTCCATGATCTCCTGCTCGGAGAGCTCCAGAATGTCGATCAGGCTTTTCATATCAGTTTGTTCCTCCTTTTGTGATCCAGCTTTCGTCGGCGGGGTCGTCGCGGAAGGCCAGCAGCCGCGCGACATCCGCCTCGGTGATGTAATGCTCCTCTGCGCCCACGCGGGCGATGGTATCCAGATTTGTCAGGCTCACGCTCTTGACCTTCGCCTCGGCCATGCGCTCGACGCCCTTTTTCATGCCGTAGGTGAAGATGCTCACGACGCCCAGCACCTCGGCACCTGCCTCGCGCAGCGCCGCGACCGTATCCAGCACGCTGCCGCCGGTGGAGATGAGGTCCTCGATCACGACGACCCTCTGCCCCGCCTCGAGCCTGCCCTCGATCTGGTTTTTTCTGCCGTGGTCCTTGCTGCCCGAGCGCACATAGCCCATGGGCAGGCCGAGCAGATGCGCGGCGATGGCGGCGTGGGCGATGCCCGCCGTGGCGGTGCCCATCAAAACCTCCGCCTGCGGGAACTCGCGGCGCACCGTGTCCGCGATGGCGCGCTCGACCGTATCGCGCACGGCGGGAGCGGTGAGAATGAGGCGGTTATCGCAATAGATCGGGCTTTTGATGCCGCTCGCCCAGGTAAACGGCTCCTGCGGGCGCAGAAAGACCGCGCCGATGGAGAGCAGGCCCTGTGCGATTTTGCTGCTGATGTCCATATCCATTTCCTCCCTGTATTTCTTATTGTTGAAGCAATGCTGTTTTCAGCTCGTCGAGATCGGCGGCCAGAAAGTCCGCCC
>ENA-OPDF01001178-OPDF01001178.1-human-gut-metagenome-genome-assembly--contig:-NODE-1178-length-16100-cov-3.566532_pt1 | contig 16100 bp, 16 predicted proteins | sample MGYA00241575_ERZ501501 | MGnify/ENA primary metagenome ERZ501501 (study PRJEB25962, sample SAMEA1972229) | human gut metagenome | biome: human gut; feature: human-associated habitat; material: faeces... | reverse complement strand
GCCGAAATTGAAAACAATAGCCGCAACCGTGCCATCTTCGGCGTATTCGTCGATGCGGTGGTGGCTCTCCAGATGCACCTCGCCGTTGGCAAATCCGCGCTTTTCAAGCAGCTCGCGAGTGCTCTCCACCGCCGCGGGCTGTATGTCGAAAGCTATTACCTTGCCCGTTTCGCCGACAAGCCCGCAGAGAAAAGCCGTGTCGTTGCCGCGGCCCGCCGTGCAGTCTATGCAGATGTCGCCCGCCTTTACGTTCTCAGCAAGAAAAGCGTGCGCAAGCTGCACCGCGCCGAACTGGCTCGCCATTATTCCTCACCGGCCTTGTCGGTATCTTCCGCCGCGCTCTCAGCTTCGGAAGTATCCGCGTTCATATCACTGTATTCCGAAAGGTCGGGCAGGTTTATGTTCTCGTCCGCGCACTCGGCGAGCATATCTATCGTGTAGAAGGTCGAAGCCATGCCGTCGGGGGTGATGACGTAATTCATCAGCGCGCCGGTGTCCTTATTAAAGGTGTAGCGGATAGTGCCCGAAGCCTGAGTGAAGTCCTCGTCGATGGCGTACACCTCGGAAATGTTGCCGTTTTCGTCGATCTCGGCGGAGATGAAGTCAGCCGTGCCGCCGAAAAGCGGGTCGGAATTTCGCGTATCGTAATCAAAATCCGCTTCCTTAGAGTAAGACTTCGTTACCTCTGAAATGGTGTAAAAATCCTTGTCCTTAGTGTAATAGCCGGAATATGTGCCGCTGCCGTAGTTGGAGGAAACGGCTATCTCGCCATCTCTCAGGGCAAAGGTAAGCTCAGCCCCCTGCGTTGACATTTCAATGTAGTAATTTTCCTCGAATTCCTTTTTCAGAGCGTCGTACATATGCGTGTCGCTTTCGGGGTCGTAGGAAGCCGCGGCGGTCTTCATCGACTCTGCGGCGGTGTAATCTCCGCCCTTTTTGTAATCCTCAGCGGTAAGCTCGGCAGCCGAATCGTCAGCGCCGTCGGCATCCGCCGAATTATCCTCAGCGGAGGAAGTTTCGGTAACTGCGTCCGCGCTTTCGGTCTTGCTCGAATTGTCGGATTTGCCCGAATTTCCGCAAGCGGTAAGCGCCAGCATACAAGCGGCGAGCGCCGCGCAGATAAGTCTTGTGATGTGCTTGTTCTTCATTTTTTTACTCTCCTTGTTCGGAATGATTATCCGAAAATATTTACGCCGAGGTCTGAAAGCGCTTCGGCAAGCTTGTCGTCATCCATATCGGCGAGGTCGTCGTAGGTGTAGCCCGCTTTATCGAGGTCTTCTTCGGTGATCCCCATGTAGTAAAGCGAAAGCTTCAGCTGTGATTTGTGGTCTAGGCTGTCGGAGTCGCTCATGTCCTCCCAGCCTGTGAGGTCGGGCAGGTTTATATCCGCGCCGCTCCAGTTTATCGAATTTACAGTGACCTCGGTCGTGCCCGAAGAGGTTTCCGAGGTTATGCTTTTCAGCTCGCCAGTTTCCTCGTCGTACACGAAGGTGAACTTTTCGTCGGTGCTGCCGCTCTCCGCGGTGCTGTCTACCGATGTGTATATCTCGGTAGTTTCGCCGTTCTCGGTTTTGGCAGAGGAGAGCGAATCACCCTCGCCTATCGAGAAGAGCCCATCGGCAAAAGGCTTGCTTTCGTCCGAGATCTGGTAGAAATTAACGTCGGGCATCAGCAGGTAGGTCTTATCGTCGATGCTGTAAAACTCGGTGTAGATGCCGCCGTAATTGAGCGAGGTAAAGGTCTTGCCATCGTGCGCGGTGATCTTGCAGTCGGTGTCGCCCGAGCTTTCAAGACCCGAAACGGTGATGTCGATAGAGTATTCGCCCGCTTTCATGTTATCCATCATTTTTTCGGTGAGCGTCTTGTTCTCTTCCGAGGAAGCCTGACTGCCCGCGGCGGAGCTTTCGGCTTCTGACTTTGAGCACCCGCACAGTGAAGCGGCTAAAACGGCGGCGGAAGCAAATGCTAAAAATTTTTTCATCATATTCTTTACCTCAGCTTTTTTTATACATTATCTTGGTTTGCAGATCTTCGTTATCGTAGCCCATCTTGAATGTCATGTAGGTGGTTACGGGGTAGATGAGCAGCATTATCGGGTATACCGCGAGCAGTATCGCCGACATATCCGCCACCTGCATATTCGGCGCGAAAAGGTCGATGTAGCCCCAAAGCCCCAGATTGAGTATCTTGAATGGCAGCAGCGCCGAGCCTATAACTTTAAAGTAAGAGAGCAGCAGCATTATGTACGAAGCCAGCGCGGGCAGCATCGAGATCAGCCCCAGCGTCAGCCCGAAGCCGCGCTTTACACAGTCGCCGCGGACGGTGTTTTTTATGTGCGCCTTAGCGCCCTCTTTCATGCCGAAATCCGCCATGACGCATATGTAGCAGATCAGTCCGCAAGTTCCGAATATAAATTTTCCCGCCCTGCCGAGAAACAGCGTTGTAGCCATCAGCGAGAGGAAAATAAAAAGCCCGAAAAATTCGCACTCCAGCCATTTCAGCAGTGCGGTGATCTTAGCGCGGCGGCGGTCGTAGCGTTCCTCGGCCGAGTAATCGCGGCTGTCCTGCGCGTCCGCCTGTTTTTTAGTATCGTTCATATCTTGCATATCTTGCACGTCAAAAATTCTCCTTAAATATCATTTCGCGGCGTTCTCAAAAGCCTGCTCGGCGGTATCTGCGGCGCGCGCGTCAACTATCTGCGCCGAAACGCTCAGCTTAAAGCCCTCGCCCAGCAATTCGAGATTGTTTATCTCGCAAACGTCCTCGGTAAAAGTGCCGTCCTCATTTTCGGTGAAGTGGTCGGCGGAGGTGGTGGTGATGTCCCAGTCGGCGGGGATGACTACGTTTGTAAAAAGCGAGATCTCCTCGCCCTCAGCCGCCGCCTTCTTAAATGTATAGCTTCTTTTGAAAGGTTCTTTCTCGTCCTCGGAAGCTGTGAAAGGCGAATCCTCCGCGCCGCCGCTTTCGGTCTGCGAGAGCTGAGTAACGCTGCCCGTCTGCGAAAGCTCGTCCAGCTCGCTTGCGCTTAGCCTGCCGTTATTTTCGGCAAGCGCCTGCGCGCCCTCGGAATTATCGCGGCAGAGCGCCGAGAAAGCAAGCTCGCCCTTTGCCGCGAGCTGATTGTATTCGTTTTTCAAACTATGGTAAGTTTCCATAAAAGCCAGATAGCTCGGCGAATCGGGGTCGAGCATAGACTCGTACTGGTCTATCTCCTGCTGTTTTTCGGTCAGCTTCTGCGAAAACGGCACACCGTCGGCGTCCTGCAATTCTACGGTGAAGCGGACGTAAGCCGTGCCTTTTTCTATCTTAACAGCGGGCGCGAGCGGCACGTTTGAGCCGGCGGTGATCCCCGCGGCTGTCTGCTCCGGCTGACCGCTCTGCACTATTTTAGCTTCGGGGGCAGTCATCTGCGACTTCTGCTTTGCGCGCTCGCCCGCCAGCGCAGCCTTTGCGCCCAGCGCCGCGCCCGAAAGCAGCAGAAGTATAAGCGTAAGTGCGGTAAGCAGCCGCTTTTTGCCCTTAGGCTTTTTAGCCATTTTCTCACCTCGGTCATACAAAGTGTACTACCTTAAATTATAGCATACCGCGGGCGCATTGTCAACGAAAGGCGGCGCGTTTTCGCCAAACCGTCACAAAGGGGCGGCTGGTAAATTTTTATTTGTGCACGTTTACAAAAAATTTAAAAGTTACGAAATGGTTACAAAACGTCCGCAGATACCGTGCTGTCGGGTGGTCGGGATAATGAAAAATACGTGAAACGGCGTATATTTTACAAAAAATTCACACAATGCGCCGCGTAATGTGTTACAATTTGTAATAAATAGATTTGCGCTTATCATGTGCTCTGCCGTTTGACATAATTTTTTTGAACATTTTTACTATACGGCACTTGAAATTTGAGTTTTTTTTTGGTATAATAGCATTATACACAAATGCTTGACCGAATTGTGCGTTTTTTTATCGGTCGGGCTGTTATTTTGCTGAATAAGGAGAATCATAACTATGTCCAACAGATTATTTCAGAACGTGATACATCAGATGCGTGAAACTATCGACTGCACTATCGGAGTTATCGACGAGACCGCTACGATCATTGCCTGCTCCGAGCTTGCTCAGGTGGGCACTACGAACGAGTTCGTATCTCTCGACCTCAGCGATTCGCATGATATTTTCGTTCGCGACGGCTATACATACAAGCCGTTCGGCTCTCATATGAAGCCTGATTACGCTGTATTTGTAGAAGGTACTGACGAAGTTTCGGCAAAGTACGCGAGCATACTTGCTATCTCCCTCGCTTCGATAAAGCAGTACTACGATGAAAAATATGACAGAAACAACTTCATCAAAAACGTTGTTCTCGATAACGTACTGCCCGGCGATATTCACGTCAAGGCGCGCGAGCTGCATTTCAACTCCGACGTTTCCCGCGTGGTGCTGCTGATACGCATAGTTTCTTCAAACGATGTTTCCGCTTACGACGTTATCCAGAACCTCTTCCCAGATAAGAACAAGGATTTCGTTTTCAATATTACCGAAAGCGACATCGTGCTCGTAAAGGAAGTAAGCTCGGCTATCGACTCTAAAGACCTCGAGAAGCTGGCAAGAAGCATTTCCGATACCCTCAGCGGCGAGTTCTACACCCGCGTGAACGTCGGCATAGGCACGGTAGTAGAGGGCGTAAGAGATCTTTCGCGCAGCTTTAAGGAAGCGCAGACCGCGCTCGAAGTCGGCAAGGTATTCGACACCGATAAGGTGATAGTTTCTTACGACAACCTCGGTATAGCAAGGCTGATATACCACCTGCCCACCACCCTCTGCGAAACTTTCCTCAAAGAGGTGTTCAAGAAAGGCAGCATAGAGTCGCTCGACCACGAAACGCTCTTTACTATACAGAAGTTCTTTGAGAACAACCTGAACGTTTCGGAAACTTCGAGAAAGCTTTTCGTACACAGAAATACTCTCGTGTACCGCCTTGAGAAGATCAAGAAGCTCACTGGTCTTGACCTTAGAGAATTCGACCACGCTATTATCTTCAAGATAGCGCTTATGGTAAGAAAATATCTTTCGGCAAACCCCGCTAAATTCTGATAATTATAAACGGTGATTTTTGAAAATGGCTGATCGCAGCTTTTGCAGTGCTGGTGTTCCGCGGTAGCGCGGGCTGTCCTGCGCGCCGGCGGTCAGCCGTTTGAACTGAATGGAGATACGAGCGCCCGCGGACTTTTCGCGGAAAAAGAGAGAAATATACCCCCGTGACCCTAACGCGGCGCTTTGTTTTTGTGCAAATAATTTGAGAGGTGAACAGATCTTGGTAGAATTTAAAGACGTATCTGTAACTTATTCGAGCGGCGTAGACGCGCTCAACAAAGTTAATCTTAAAATAAACGACGGCGACTTCGCTTTCGTAGTAGGCTCTTCCGGCGCGGGCAAATCGACGCTGATAAAGCTGATACTCAAAGAGATAGACGCTACTTCGGGCACTGTGATGGTAAACGGCTTTAATCTTTCAAAGCTGCGTCGCCGCAAGATACCCGCTCTGCGCCGCACCATCGGCGTAGTATTTCAGGATTTCAGGCTGATACCTACTATGACGGTGTACGAAAACGTAGCTTTCGTGCTGCGCGTTATCGACGCGCCGCCTAAGTATATCCGCAGCCGCGTGCCCTACGTTATAAGCCTCGTAGGCTTGCAGGACAAGGCAAAGTCTTACCCTACCGAGCTTTCGGGCGGCGAGCAGCAGCGCGTGGCGCTTGCGAGAGCGCTGGTAAACGACCCTCAGCTCATCATAGCGGACGAGCCTACGGGCAACATCGACCCCGCGCTTTCATACGAGATAGTAGACCTGCTGCGCAGCATAAACGAGTGCGGCACTACTGTGCTTATGGTAACTCACGAGCATGACCTTGTGCGCTATTTCGGCGGACGTATCATAAATATCAATCACGGCAACATTGCCTTTGACGAAGTGATAGGAGGTAATGCGAAATGAGAGCCAGCAGTGCAAGATACCTTGTAGGACAGGGCGTAAAGAGCATATGGAGGAACAGAATGATGTCCTTCGCTTCATTCTGCATAATATTGGTGTCGCTGCTGATGGTAGGCGTTTCGGTGCTGACGACCATCAACCTCAACAGGATAATCGGCGGAATAGAAGACCAGAGCGAGGCGGCTGTTACTATTAAAGACGACATCGGCAAGGACAAGCAGGAAGCGCTGAAAAAGCAGATAGAGGCGCTGCCTAACGTAGCGACAGTTACCTTCTATTCTAAAGACGAAGCTTGGAAAAACATGAAGAAAGACATGAGCGACGAGCAGCAAGACCTTTTCCGCTACGCGGACGAAAACCCCCTGCCTGATACTTTCAGGATAACGGTAAAGGACATAAGCCATATGTCTGAAACTACCATGCAGATCGGCACATTCGAGAACGTAGACTCGGTAAAAAGCCCGACCCAGTTCGCAGACGTGCTGGTAAGCATAAAGAATATACTCATGATAATCATGACGGCAGTTATCGCGGCGCTGATCGTGGTATGCCTTATTATAATCTCAAACACCACAAGAGCCAGCGTATTTGCGAGAAGAAAAGAGATAAACATAATGAAATACGTCGGCGCTACCAACAGATTTATCCGTATACCTTTCTTCATAGAGGGAATGCTGGTAGGCATAGCGGCTGCCGCTGCGGCGCTGCTGCTGACTAAGTTTGCCTACGAGGGCGTATACGGCATATTCAAGAACGATATGAGCCTGTGGTCGATACTGGGCGTAGACAACCTCTATCCTTTCAGCAAAATGGTGGTAAAGGTAACTGCGGCGTACCTCGTATCGGGCGCATTCATAGGCGCGGTAGGTACATCTATCAGCGCGGGCAAGCACCTTAAAGTATAATAATCATCAACTGACTTGTAAAAATACGGAGAACTCTGCGGCGGGCAAGCTCTGTCCGCGGGGGGGATGTTTGGCGTTCATGTAAGGAGGAACGAGAGCTTTGAGAACGAGCACGAAATGCCTTATCAAAAAGGGGCTGGCGCTTACGCTCGCCGTTACCATAACGGCTGCGGCTTTTACAAATACCGAAAGCTACAAGAAAAACGAGCCGAAAGCTGCCGCCGCGCAGGATAGTTCCGGCGACTCTAAAGACACTGACAGCAAGATAAGCTCCGCCGAAAAAAGCCTTGAAGAGCTTGAGAAAAAGCAGGCTGAGCTTGATAAGAAAATAAAGGAAACTGCGGGAAGCATCGACACCGAGAAGGACAACCAAGCGGCAATATCAGAGCAGATAGACACTGTGGAAAAGACGATAACCGCGCTTGCGGACTCGATAGGCGAGCTGGAAACGCAGATAGCGGACGCTGAGAGCGCCATTGCCGAAAAAGAGCAGGTGGTGGAGCAGAAAAAGCAGGAGATAACCGACGGTATCTCTGACCTGAAAAAGCGCCTGCGCGTGATGTACATAGCGGGCAGCGACAGCTACACCGACATACTAGTCGGCGCTTCTGATTTTTACGATATGCTCATGAAGATAGAGCTGGTAAAGCGCGTAGCCAACTATGACAACGATATGATCGACGGACTGGTAGCGCTGAAAGAGCAGTACGAATCCGAAGAGCAGGAGCTTAATGACGAAAAGAGCAAGCTTGAGGAAAGCTTGAAAGAGCTGGAGGAGCGCCGAAAGAAGCAGCAGAGCCAGAGGCAGAAACTGGAGGAACTGTATTCGCAAAGCTCGGCGACCATCGCGGATATGGAAGCCGACCGCGAACTTTACGAGAATAATCTGAGCGAGATAGAGAAGCAGCATGAGGAATTTGAAGCCGATCTGCAAAAGCTCTTTGAAGAGCGCGAGGCTCAGAAAAAGGCTGAGGAAGAGAAGAAAAAGAAAGAGGAAGAAGAGCGCAAGAAAAAAGAAGAGGAAGAGCGCAAAAAGCGCGAGGAAGAGGAGAAAAAGCAGCAACAGCAGGACAGCAGTTCCTCTGACAGCAGCGATGATAATAACAATAGCAGCAGCGGCGGAAACTCCTCCGGCGATAACTCTTCATCGAGCGACAACAGCAGCAACGATAATAACAGCAGCAACAATAACAATAATAATAACAGCAGTAATCCCAATTCCAATTACGGGTATCAGGATAAATCGCGGTTTACATGGCCTGTTCCGGGATTTTACCACATATCTTACGGCGTGGGCTGGCGCTGGGGCGCTTACCACAAGGGCATAGACATCTACTCTGAAAATATCCGCGGGGCGAACATCATAGCCGCCGACGCGGGCGAAGTTATACTGGTATCAAACACCTGCCCGCACGACTACGGCAAAAATTACAGCTGCGGCTGCGGCGGCGGATACGGAAACTACTGCATAATCGACCACGGCGACGGCTACTGGACGCTTTACGGACACTCCGAGAGGATAACTGTATCGCAGGGACAGCACGTTGAAAAGGGAGATGTGCTGGGCACAGTAGGCTCTACGGGACATTCCACCGGCCCGCACCTGCACTTTGAGGTGCGTATAAACAACGTGGCGCAGAACCCGCAGGATTATGTGTGACGCGATAGTCTGATGGTCAAAAAAGGAGATTGCATAGGCTTATGAAGGAAATGACTGCGATGAAAAAAACGCTGGCGTGCTTGTGCGCGGCGTGCATAGCGGCAGGGGCGTTTTCCGCCAGCGGCAGGGGAGAGGTCTGCGTATCTGCGGATGAGAATACCTCTGAGAGCGAGGGCAGCGCCGAGGAAGCAGGCTCGCAGTTCGACACCAGCATTTATACCGATAAGCTGCAAGAGATCGCTGACGAGCAGGCTAAGATAGAAAAAGAGATAGCCGACGCAAACAGCGGCGTGATGGACGAAACGGAAAAGCAGAAGCTTATAATCAAAAAGATCGACAATATAAACCAAAAGGCGGACGTCATTAACGCTTACATGACCCAGCTCGAGATGGAAATATCTACCGAGAGGGAGCAGGCTCAGCAGCTTAAAAACGAGGTGGACGAGGGCATAGCGGCGTACAAAAAGCGTCTGCGCGCCATGTACATCGCGGGGGACATCAGCTATACCGAGGTGCTGCTGAACGCGGGCGACTTTTTTGACGTGCTGATGCGCTCTGAACTGCTGAAACGTGTGGCGGATCACGACGCCAAAACGCTCGACGGGCTTGTTGCTAAAAAGGCGAAGTACGACCAAAAAGCAGCCGAGCTGGAAAAAGAGCAGGCGGATTACGACGAGCAGGCGGCGGAGCTGGAGAAAGAACGCGCCGAGCTGGCCGAGCTTTACAATTCGAGCAAAGAGATGAAAGATCTGCTGAAAGAGCGGCAGGAGCAGCTTGCGGAAAAGCAGCAGAATTTTGAGAACGAGATATATTCGTACGAGGGCATACTCAGCGACCTTTTAAAGGGAACTTACGGCAGCTCAGACGACGAAGCACAGCGTTTGCAGACGGAAGTGCAGGCGGTGCAGAAGCTGACCGAGCTGCGCGGCGCGATAAGCGAGCGCACGAAAAACGGCGAAACTATACCCGATACCGAGTGCAAGTACAATTTCAAATGGCCTGTGCCCGGAAATTACTATGTGTCATCGGGCGTGGGGGCGCGCTGGGGGGCTTACCATACGGGTCTTGACATTCCCGGCGACGGCGGCACGCGCGTGAACGCATCCGAAGCGGGCACGGTGGTGCGCATGAACAACAGCTGTACGCACAATTACGGCAAGGACGGCTCGTGCGGCTGCGGAGGCGGCTACGGCAACTTCGTAGTGATAGACCACGGCAACGGCTTCCTGACGCTCTACGGCCACCTCACGCAGGCTACGGTAGAGGTCGGCGACAAGGTAAAGCAGGGCGACCAGATAGGCCTGATGGGCTCTACGGGCTACTCTACGGGCACGCATCTGCACTTTGAGCTGAGGTACGAGGGATACGTTACAAATCCTGCCTCGTTTGTAAGCTACTGACAACTGAAAACATTTTCGTAAGGCGGTGTGGCAATTGACCATGCCGCCTTTTTTTATGCCTTTTGTAGATTTTTACGAAAAAATAAGAGCCGATAAGAGAATATTGACCTCCGAAGACAAAATTCTTCACATTCTGAAAACGTTTCCGAAAAGTTTTTAGGCGGGATTTTGCAAGGTTTGTGAAAATGATATGAAAAAAATTCACATTCTCGCTCAGAAAAATGATAAAATCTGAAATCGCGCCGAAAACGTTTAAAACGGTGTCGGATAAGTAAAGAATGAGCTAAATTTGTGCGATTTTTGCAACTATACGCACAATTTTTGGATAAATTGCAGCAAAAGGCTTTTTCGATTTTTTTTGTTATATGAGCACTGTGTGAAAAAATGAGCGGCGGAAGCGGCAAAAACGTAATCGGCGGCATAAACGGTTACAAAACGGTGTCGCGGAGGTAAAATTGTTCGTTAAGATGCACAAAAGGAGCGTTGAAAATTAGTTCAATCCTCCATATTTTCTTACACAACGCAAAAAATTCGCAAAAACACTTGCATTTTTGGAGAAATTATTGTACAATTTCATTAGCGGAAAACGTTTAAGGGAATTTTAAACGAGAAGCGCTGCGGCGCAGCTTAAATGAACCGAAAACGTTTACTGAAAGAAAGGAGAAACGCTGTGGTTTCACTAAAGGACATCTCCGTTCGCTGCGGCGTCTCGATAGCAACTGTCAGCAAGGCTCTTAACGATCACAAGGACGTAAGCCCCGCTACAAAAGAACGCCTGATAAAAGCCGCCAGAGAAATGGGCTACTTCCCAAACTCGCAGGCTAGGGCGCTAAAAACCAACAGAACTTCTAACCTAGGAGTGATGTTTACCGAAGAAGCGGGAAGCGGCTTGACGCACGAGTTTTTCGCAAAGGTGCTAAACAGCTTTAAAACTGAGGCGGAATACAGCGGCTATGATATAACGTTTATTAACAAAAACCTCGGACGCAGAAAAATGTCGATCTACGAGCACTGCAAATACCGCAATGTAGACGGACTCGTAATAATATGCACCGACTTTTCAGACCCCGACGTATACGAGGTGATAAACGGCGACCTGCCCGTAGTTACGATAGACCACGTTTTTGAATGCCGAACGGCTGTGGTTTCAAATAACGAAAGCGGAATGGAAGCACTGATAGATTACGTCAGCGAAATGGGGCACAAAAAAATAGCATTCATACAGGGCAAACGCTCTGCTGTAATGGAAAAAAGAATGAGCGGCTTCTGCAAAGCCTGCATGAACCGCGGGATAGAGGTAAAGCCCGAGTGGATGCTCACGGGCGAATACCACAATCCCATAGCTACATACGAGCTTACAAAACAGCTCATACAAAGCGAGGAAAGACCTACCTGCATATTTATGCCCGACGATTTCTCGGCGATAGGCGGCTACAACGCCATTGCAGACTGCGGGCTGAAAATACCCGACGATATTTCGGTGGTGGGCTACGACGGAATTGCTTATTCCGAATTTCTTTCGCCAAAGCTTACATCTTACAGGCAGGACGCCGTGAAGATAGGCGCTGCGGCGGCGAGAAAGCTTATCTCGCAGATCGAAAATCCATCTACCACATTCGCTGAGGTGATAACGGTAGACGGTGAGATCCAAAAGGGCGCTTCGGTAGCAAGCCCACCAGGATCGACAAAATAACACTTGGCATTAGCACGAAGCAAAAACGCTTCGGTAATGATATTTAATTGTAATGCAACTTTAAGGAGGAAATTTATTATGACAAAGCTTAAAAGAATTCTTGCCGGCTCGCTTGCACTCTGCATGGCAGGCTCGATGCTTACCGCTTGCGGCGGCGATGACAGCTCTAAGAGCGATTCCAAGGCAGCAGACAACGCCAGCAAGGCAGGCGGAAATACTGCTACCCCCGTTGACGATGCTGACATCCCTGCGGCTGACAGCCTTGTAAACACCGGTAAGAAGTACAACATCTATGTATGGAACACCGAGTTCAAGGAGAGATTTGAAACTTACTACTGGCCTAACAGAGATGAAGCTCTTTGGGACGGCGTAGAAGTAAACTGGGTAACCAACTCTAACGAAGGCAACGTTTACCAGACCAAACTCGACGAAGCTATCTCCGGACAGAACGACGCTAAGGACGACGACAAGATCGATATGTTCCTCGTAGAGGCTGACTACGCTCTGAAGTATGTAGATTCCGACATCTGCCTCGATGTAAGAAAAGAAGTTGGTATCTCTGAGAGCGATACTGCTAACCAGTACAAGTATACTCAGGATGTTATGACCGACAGCAACGGTATCCTCAAGGGTCTTTCTTGGCAGGCTACTCCGGGTCTGTTCCTCTACAACGCTGACTACGCTAAGGACGTTCTCGGAACTGACGATCCTGAAGAAGTACAGGCTATGCTCTCTGACTGGGATAAGTTCAACGATGTAGCTGCTAAGATGCAGGAAAAGGGCATCGCAATGGTTTCCGGTTTCGATGATACATACAGATGCTTCTCCAACACCGTTTCTTCTCCTTGGGTAACTGACGGAAAGATCACCATCGATCCTCAGATCTCCGCATGGGTTGATCAGACTAAGGACTACACCGATAAGGGCTACAACAACAAGACCTCCCTTTGGGACGATGCTTGGAAGGCCGGTCAGAAGATCGACGGTAAGACCTTCGGTTACTTCTTCTCTACTTGGGGCATTCCTTTCACCCTGCTGCCTAACACTCTTGATAAGTCTGTTGACGACGGCGGTAAGGAAGAAGAAGGCAACGGCGGCTACGGCAAGTGGAGAGCTTGCGCTGGTCCTCAGGCTTACTTCTGGGGCGGCACATGGATCTGCGGCGCTTACGGTTCTGACAACATCGCTATCACCCGCGACATCATGCTGAAGCTGACCTGCGATACCGACATCATGAAGAAGATCACCGAAGAGCAGCAGGATTACACCAACAACAAGGAAGCTATCAAGCAGCTCATCGACGGCGGCTACAGCAATGCGTTCCTCGGCGGACAGGATCACCTCTCGCTCCTTACCGAGGCTGCTGACAACATCGACCTGAGCAACAAGCTTTCTGCTTATGACCAGGGCTGCAACGAGCAGTTCCAGGCTGCAATGAAGGACTACTTCCTCGGCAACGTAACTTATGATGAAGCTCTTGAGAACTTTAAGAAGAACATCACTAACGTTTACAGCACTCTGACTATGGACTAATTCATAAAAAGAGCATTACAATGTAAATAAATGAAGATGGGGGGCGGAGGTAATCCTCTCCCCCATTTTTATTTTTCTTTTTAATAATTACCAATACTTAATTTGAAAATTGCAGGTGAAAATTCATGAAAAGAAAAAGTATTAGCTACGCGAAGTGGGGCTATATTTTCCTTATTCCCTTCTTTTTAGTATATGCTGTTTTCTCGTTAGCACCTTTGATCCAGACGTTTTATTACAGCTTCATTGATTACAGTGTAAACACGGGCGCGGTAGCGAGCGTAAGAAACCCTGTGCCTGCTGCTGACAACGTAGTAAACAACGGCTTCTGCGGATTTAAGAACTACTCCAACGTTATCGGAAGCGGCGGCATATTTACCGAATCGCTGATAAATACCATGATCCTATGGCTTATCGGCTTTATCCCGCAGATAATCGTTTCTCTGCTGCTCGCAGTTTGGTTCACTGATATAAGACTCAGGCTCAAGGCTCAGGGATTTTTCAAGACCGTTATCTACTTGCCTAACGTTATCATGGCTTCGGCTCTTTCGCTGCTTTTCTATTCGCTCTTTACTCAGGGCGGCGCGATGTACGAGCTGATCTATAACATTACCGGCAACGAGCAGTCTTGGCTGAATACCGCAGGCGGTTCGCGCGTGGTAGTTGGTTTTATCAACTTCATGATGTGGTACGGCAACACTACCATACTCCTCATGGCAGCTATTATGGGTATAGATACTTCGCTGTATGAAGCAGCTCAGATCGACGGTGCAAACCCCAGCCAGACATTCTGGCAGATCACTATTCCGCTTATCAAGCCTATTCTGGCTTACGTTCTCGTAACATCTATGATAGGCGGTCTGCAGATGTACGACGTACCTTACATCATCGGCGGCAAGGCGGGCGGCGCTAATGGCAAACTTATGACCGTAGTTTCGCAGATACAGCAGGGTAAAAACTCGGCTGTCGGCAATGTTGCTGCACTTTCAGTACTTGTATTCATCGTTTCCGCTATTCTCGGCTTCATAACCCTTAAAGTTATGGACGATAAGAGCATAAAGACAAGATACAAGAAAAATAAAAAGAAGAAAGCTTAATTTAGGAGGTTATGTTTTATGGCACGAATCGAAGGCGTAGCCGGCACTACTGACAGCCGGACCGCACTTACTGTAAGAAGAGTCATAGCATATGTCGTTCTGATTTTGCTTGTAATAATTTCTCTTCTTCCTTTCTATCTGCTTATAATCAACGCTACCAGAGGTAAAGTTCAGACAGGCTTGCAGTTTTATCCCGGCAAGGCGCTCGGCGGAAACTTCAAGACACTTTTGTCTGAGAATTATAAACAGACCTACGGCGATTTCTTCCGCTCGTTTGCAAACAGCTTGATAATTGCTGCATTCACCACGGTACTTTCCGTATACTTCTCGGCTCTGACAGCATATGCTATCCATGTATATGACTTCAAGCTGAAAAAGATAGCGCACACATTCATCCTTATAGTTATGATGGTTCCTACTCAGGCTTCGGCTATCGGTCTTTACAGAATGCTGAAGAACATGAACCTGCTCGACAGCTACATTCCGCTGATCGTGCCCGCTGTTGCGGCTCCTGCCGTATACTTCTTCATGATCCAGTACATGGCTTCATCGCTGCCGCTGGAGATCGTTGAAGCAGCCCGAATAGACGGCTGCGGCGAGTTCAAAACGTTCAACACCATTGTAACGCCAATACTCAAGCCGGCATTCGCCGTACAGGGCATATTCACATTCGTATCAAGCTGGAACAACCTCTTCATGCCTCAGATGATAATCGACACGGCTGAGAAGAAGACCATTCCTCTGATACTCCAGATAATGCGTGCAAACATTCAGTCGAACCCGATGGCTGCAAACGCAGGCGTTATGAACCTCTTCATGGTTCTCGCTATCCTGCCTGTTGTAGTTATCTACCTTATCCTTTCCAAGAACATTATTTCGGGCGTAGCGCTCGGTTCTGTAAAGGGCTAATAAGTTCGCAAAACTGCAAATCCAAAGCCGTACTGCTCAGCGCGAGCGGTGCGGCTTTTTTGCGCGGGCTATTGAATATCGCGGCGAAGTGTGGTATAATATAGACAGATATTGATAAGGAGAGCTGAGCTATGCTTACAAAAATATTATCCCGTGCCGAGTGTGCGAAATGTCAGATTTGCTGTTCGTTCGACAGCTACGACCTTTGGGAAACGCCCGTGATAACCGACGAGGTGCAGAGTTTGGCGTTGGAGATAGCGCCGCAGCAGAAGTTTTCATACGCGAGCGGGGCGCGGCTTTTTCGTATGGAGCGCGAGCCGGACGAAGACCTCTATTTCTGTCCGATGCTCGACCGTAAAAAGGGCTGTATGCTGGGCGAGAACAAGCCTTTCGACTGTCGCATATGGCCGCTGAGGGTGATGGATTTCGAGGGCAGGCGCGTCATCGTGCTTTCGCCGGTATGTCCGACAGTTTTCAAGAAGCCGGTAGAGGAAGTGAAAGCGCTGGCAGACGAGCTTGCGCCGCGGATATTTGCCGAAGCGGACAAAACTCCCGAGATGGTAAAGCCGTACATATCGGGCTACGTAATACTCACAGTAGAGAAGAAATGAAAAACGGGACTGCTCCTGACAACGGGTGCAGTCCCAAATTTTTACCCCTCGATCTGTTTGCCGAGAAACATCGCGGCGGTCTTTGCGAGAAGCAGGTGCTGGTCGGCTGGCTGAGTGATCTCATCGGTAGCGAGAAAGGTGACCGCGCCGACAATATCGCCCGCGGAGATGATGGGCGCGGCGGCGAGCGCAAGGCTATCCACACCCTCGATGGGGCGGAGTGAAGCGCCGTCCTCAGCGGAAAAAGTCTTGCGGCTTTCGAGCATCCTCTCGCCATGTCAGTTTCTCCTTACATTTATTTTAAATTAT
>ENA-OPDF01001177-OPDF01001177.1-human-gut-metagenome-genome-assembly--contig:-NODE-1177-length-16102-cov-4.448246_pt1 | contig 16102 bp, 15 predicted proteins | sample MGYA00241575_ERZ501501 | MGnify/ENA primary metagenome ERZ501501 (study PRJEB25962, sample SAMEA1972229) | human gut metagenome | biome: human gut; feature: human-associated habitat; material: faeces... | reverse complement strand
GAGCCTGCAAATAATTTTGCGCATAAATCTTGACGGGACCTTGACATTTCCAGACGGTTACGTTTATTGCGCGCCCCTGAACATTATAGTGTCGGGAAGCTGAGAAGCTTCCCGACACTATTGTCCCATGCGTAATCCAGCCACCGTCAGCCTTGACGGTTACGACCCAAGTGCTTGTGTGTGGTATTGCAGCTCCAATCCATCCCTGCAGCGCACGGGTGAGCAAGCCAATTATTGCTTACCCTATCCTCTCTTTAAAAACGCAGTGATGCAGTGTAGAGAACCACGACCCTTGAGAATTTCTGAGATATCCACGGTATCAATATTTACGCCATGCTTGTCCAACATTTCCTGTGTACGGGGATTCCCTTGTGCCATAAGAATGTGATTAGGCTCCAACGCAACAAAGTTGCATGCCAATGTTCTGAATTGCTCCGTGCGGGAGGGAATCTCAAGAATCTCGTAGCCCTTTTTCTTGAGCATATCAATGATGTCATAAGGCACCTGCGCTGCATGAACAAGGACCTTGTCATGACTAATTGCGTTCATAATACCATCAATGTGGATGTTGCTATACGGCTGCTGCATATGATAAACAGTAACGCCCATACGCTCAAGCTCAGTTTTAACCTGCTCATAGCCGCTGCGATTGCAGCGTGACCCCGTTGAAACAACACAGGTATGTCGATCGACCCACATAGCATTTGCTCCCTCAAACATACCATCACCGGCAATTGTTTTGAGGATTGGAACTCCGATTTTAGCAAGAGCTTCGGCAACATAGCGTTCCTCGCCGCGACGAGCTGCCATGCCGGGGCGGGTAATGATTGCCCCCTCCGGCGTCATAAACATCAAATCACGGCAGAAAACAGCATTTGGCCTGTCTTCAAGCTGATGCTCTACATAGTAAACCTTTGCGCCAAAGTCCGTATAGACCTTAGCCACATTATCGTGTTGTCGGCGCATAAGCTCAACGTCGATCGGCTCGTCTGAAAAACGAACTGCTTTTGGATCAAAGCTTTCAACTTCCTTCCCGGGGCGACGCATCAAAACTGCACGCAGCGTTTCAACCTCAGAGCAAACGCCCCATTCACCCCAATACTCTGTAATATCCTCCTCAAAGGATGTTTCCTTTGGGAACCATCGCTCACCGAGCAACGCGTCAATGTCCATTTTCAAGGTGTCCATCATGTTATGTATTCTCCTATGAGTTGTATTGTTATCGCCCGTTCACCAAGTGGCAAGCCACAAAGTGACCCGGTTCCGTCTCCACATATTCCGGTGTCTTTTCAAGGCACTGCGCCATGCAGTGCTCGCAGCGGCCAGCAAATCGGCAGCCTGGTTTTGGGTCGATCGGGCTGGATACCTCACCCCGAATGAGCTGGAAACCCTTTTTGCGACTCTCCAAATCAGGCTCCGGGATAGCGGCCAAGAGGGCCTTTGTATAAGGGTGGAGCGGCTTTTGAAACAATTCGTCAGAGCTTGCAAACTCAATGCAGGTTCCTAGATACATGACCATAATTTGGTCCGAGATATGCTTGACAACGGATAAATCGTGCGTGACGAACATATAGGACAGATTTAGTTCATCCTGAAGGTCCATCAAAAGGTTTAGTATTTGGGCCTGAATTGACATATCAAGTGCAGAAACAGGCTCATCACAAACGATGAAGCGTGGCTGCAGCGACAGCGCACGCGCAATGCCGATACGTTGACGGCGCCCTCCGTCAAGTTCGTGAGGGTAAGCATCAGCGTAACGTCTGGCAAGCCCAACCATATCCATCAGCTCAACCGCCCGGTTCATAATTTCGCGCCGCGTCGGATAAGACTTATGGATGAACATATATTCCGAGATCGTTTCAATCACGGATTTTCGTGGATCAATGCTTGAGTAAGGATCTTGAAAGATGATCTGCATTTCGCGGCGCAACGGCCGCATCTTACGGATATTGAGGCTGGTAATGTCTTTTCCGTCGTAGATAATATGACCGGCGGTCGGCTCAATAAGCTTGAGGATTGTACGGCCCAATGTGGACTTTCCGCAGCCTGACTCGCCAACAACACCAAGCGTTTCACCCTGATAGAGCTTAATGTTGATTGAATCAACAGCATGCAGTGTGCCACCTCCCACCTTAAAATACTTTTTCAGGTCTATTGTTTCTAACAGAGGTGCGTTGCCCTTATCATCCATTCGTATTCCCTCCTACACCTGTTTTTTGCCTATCCGGATCAAATAGATGGCAGTAGAGCTTATGACTCCCCTCACCGCATATTTTTGGCTTTTCCGTTCGACAAATCTCCATGCACTTTTCACAGCGCGGTGCGAATTCGCATCCCTTTGGTAAATTTGTAGGATCCGGCATAAGACCTAAAATAGGTTTAAGTCGGCGTGCCTTTGTTGTCAGATTTGGAATGGAACCAAAGAGACCCTCTGTATAGGGGTGGTGCGACGGCGCGAGAAAAATATCCTCTACGGTACCAGCCTCTACGATTTTTCCTGCATACATCACGCACACATCATCACAGGTTCGCGCAACAATGCCCAAATCATGTGTAATCATCAGCATTGAGGTTCCGAGCCGACTCCGAAGTTCCGCGATCATGGCCAGAACCTGAGCCTGTATCGTGACATCCAATGCAGTTGTCGGTTCATCCGCAATGAGCAGCTCTGGCTCGCAGCACAACGCCATAGCGATAACAACGCGCTGCTTCATACCGCCTGAAAACTGATGTGGATACTCGTGCTTTCGCGATGGCATAATGCCGACCAACTGGAGGATCTCGTCGATTCGCTGCTCTACGGCATCATTAGATAGTTCAGGCCTGTGAAGTCGAATTGCCTCTCCAATTTGATCGCCGACTGTGTAGACCGGATTCAGCGAAGACATCGGGTCTTGAAATACCATAGAGATGCGGTTTCCTCTCACGACCCGCATTTGCTCCTCGTCAACATGGAGCAAGTCTTCGCCTTCAAAGCAGATCTCTCCGCCTTTAATACGACCTGTCGTTTCCGGCAAAAGGCGAAGAATACTCAGCGCTGTTGTCGTCTTGCCAGCGCCGGTCTCGCCGACGAGACCGAGTGTTTTTCCCTTTTCGATTTGAAAGCTGATACCGTTGACAGCCTCCACAACCTCTATGTCAGTTTCATAAGTAACCCGAAGATCCTTAATCTCCAAAATCGGGCTTTTTTCATTTTCCATTATAGCTCCCCTCCCGTGGCGTACCTTATGACTTCAAATGCGGGTCCAACGCATCGCGCAGACCATCGCCGATAAGATTCACTGAGCAGGCCGTAACAATGATAGATAGTGCGGGAAATGCCATCAAATGAGGCGCTTTTCTCATAAATTCGCGAGCCTCCGAAAGCATCTGCCCCCACTCCGGCTGGGGGGCCGGCATACCGAGGCCCAAGAAACTCAGCGTCGATTCATAGATAATAATTTTTGCGATGTTCAACGTGGTGTTGACAATAATAACGCCAATTGCATTGGGGATAATATGTGAGAGAATGATGCGAAATCCGCTCGAACCGCCAGCCTTTGCCGCCTCGACATAGTCCTGTTCAGAAAGCGTAAGTACCTCAGAGCGAACCAGCCGGACATAGTTGGTAAAATACGCCAAAGTCAGCGCAATGATCAAATTGGTAAAGCTGGCACCCAACGCATATACGACCGCCATGGTAAAAAGAATGTCAGGAACCGACATAAAAATATCCAGCGACCGCATGATAATGCTGTCTACCTTGCCACCAAAATAGCCAGCGACTGCACCGAGAAGGCTGCCAAACAGGCATGAAGAAATCGTCGCAAGAATCGCAATAGCAATGGAAACACGTCCACCGTAGATAATACGCGCGAAAATGTCACGTCCGTATCCGTCGTTGCCGAAAAGATTCCCTACGGAGGGCTTTGCAAGCATTAAATCCATATTCTGTGTAATTGCCTTATCATAGGAGATAAACAGTGGCGCGCCCACCAAGATCACCGTCAGCACGACCAGCAGCACCAGTCCAATCACGGCTCCCTTATTCTTTTTGAATCTGCGCCATATCTCTTTCCATTTCCCGTCACTTTTGTAGTCTTCATTCAAGCTTTTTTGGGCCGCCATTTGCTCACTTCCTCCCAGATTTTGTGTATTTGGCGCGAATGCGAGGATCGATCATCGCATAAATCAAATCCACGACCAGCATAACAACGGTAAAGCAGATCGAGATCAGAATCGTTCCGGCAATGATGACCGGCTCATCCTTATAAGTAATACGCTCGACAATCAGGCTGCCGATACCTTGCACAGAAAACAACTCCTCTGCAACCACAGCGCCACACAGCAGAAGGCCGAGGCTCATGCCAACTTGCGTGATAACAGGAAGAAGCGCATTCTTCAACACATGCTTCCAAATTACAGTACGTTCGCTGGCACCCTTAGCGCGTGCAGTTCGGACATAGTCCTGACGAATCGCATCTAACATAGACGACTTGGTAAAGCGGAAATTCTGTGCGGCAATGGGAAGTGAGATTGCCAGTGCTGGCATGATATAGCCTGTCCAGTTCGGAATGCCGTAAGACGGCAGCCACTTGAGCTTGAGTGCAAAGAAGAACAGTAGTACAAGGCCGAGAACAAAGGTCGGTACAGCAGCCAACAGGAAGGAGATAACTGAGGAAATCGTATCCATGGGTGAATATTGCTTCACAGCAGCATAGATTCCCAGAGGAATTCCGATGGCTGTTGAGAGAATCATTCCAATGAACGCCAGCTTTAATGTCATAATATACCGCGGCCATATCTCATCGAATACATTTTGCTTGGTAACATAAGAAATGCCAAAGTCCTGGTGGAGAAACATATTGCTGAGATAGTTCACAAATTTCTGAAAAAACGGCAAGTCATATCCGATCGCATGGTTATATGCATCCACATCCGCCTGAGAGACACCAGATCCGAGAATAGCACGTCCCGGATCTCCCGGCGTTATGTTCATAATCAGATAGATAATCAAAGTCACGCCGATAATCGTTGGAATTAAAAATAGGATACGCTTTGCGATGTATTTCTGCATACTTGCCCCCTTTTTTGAGAGATCAGCTATCGTCAGCCTAAGGACCAACGATAGCTGATCCACTTATCCTACAGGAAAGAGTTTATTTAGCCCAACTGATATCGGTCAGGTGGTAGTAGAATGGGTTAATGCTGTCAATCTTTACGCGGTCAGACCATGCAATGCCGACGGCTCCATGATAAAGGGGCAGGATTGTCTTGGTGTCCATAATCATGCTCCACAGCTCAGTGTAAATATCATATCGTTCCTTGGTGTCGGTAGCAAGAACACCCTGATCAACCAGATTCTCAATCTTTTGCCAGTCGAATGTGTTTTTATCATCTTTATAGCAGACAACATACATTCCGACAGACTCTGAATCAACCTGCTGGCGAATGTTATTGTAATCATAGTTACCACTGTCCGAATATACGCACATATCATAGTCAAGTGCATAGAGACGCTCTGTCACAGGACCAGTTTCGCCGATTTCAACATTGGCGATCATACCATTCTCGGCTAAGCACGCCTGAATGACAACTGCGGCCTTTGCTTTCGGTGCCGTATCGGCATTGTAGGTCAGGATGGTACCGACATTGATACCCGCAGCAATCTGCTCTTCGGAAAAGCCGGCATCAAGCAACGCCTGATGGCAGGCATCCTTATTATAGTCATAGGTTTTAAACCTTCCATCACTAGCGCGCGGAGCGGTTGCTACATAGTCAGGAACCATGTATTCATATGCTACTGTACCATAGCCGCTGGTCGCAGCCTTAACAACGCTTTCCTTATTAATAGCATAGAATATCGCTTCACGGACTTTGGGATTGGCAAGAATACCATTGTTAGACGGGGATTGATAGTTGATGCCGAGAAACTGAATATCGTTCGCCTTTGCCAGTGTGCAACGTCCTTGGGCAGAGGATTCAATGTCCTCCCACTCGGACAAGGGCGCATCCATGAGATAGTCAAGCTCACCATTCTCATATGCGATGACCGCCGCAGCGTCCTCGGTGATAAGACGGTATTCAACATTTTTGATTGCCGGTGCGCCCTGCCAATAATTTTCATAGGCCTTCAGCTTCACGCCGGCGGAAACATCATACTCAGATACGTAATAAGGTCCCGTTCCCGCTGTATGCGGCCTGGTCCCAAAGGGAACCCCGCTATCAATGATTTCCTGATATTCTCTCTTGCTGTAAATTTTAATGGTAAAAAAGGTGTGAGAGATGGCAGAATAGGGATATTTGAGCGTCATGATTACAGTTTTGTCACCGTCTGCCTTGATCGAGTCGATCATAGAGGTCACATAACCGAATTTAGAATTCTGCATTGCCAGCTCATAGCTGAATACGACGTCCTCTGCCGTAAGAGGATCTCCGTTCTGGAAGGTGGCATCCACAAGCTCGATGGTATAGGTAAGACCATCTTCACTGACCTGAATATCCTTTGCCAGTAGGTTGTAGTAGCCGCCTGCAGACTCATCAATGCCATAAAGGCCTTCAAAAAGTTGAACATAAGTGATTTTATTGCCTTCCATGGCAGAGGTCTGTTGCCAGTCGGTGCTTTGGAGCGCAGAGGAAAGCCGGAGGTAAAGCGTGTCCTTATCATCGCTCACCGATGGGGTATTGCCCTCGCTGCCGCAGCCCGCAAATAGGCTGAGCATCATTATGATAGCCATCAGGAGACTGATATATTTCTTCGTCTTCATTTTGCTGAGGCTCCTTTCATATCCCATTTGCTAATATTAACCGCGTTTTAAGAATGCGGTACAGCAGTGCATAGCGCCGAAGCCCTTAAGGACTTCATCAAACTGAATGGGAATAACCTTGATTCCGTTTTTCTCCAGTAACTCTTGTGAGCGCGGATTACCAGCTGGCATAACAACCAAGCCCGGTTCAATAGCAACATAATTGATTGCAAGGGTCTCCTTAGCCTCATTTCTCGAGGGACACTCGAGTAGCTTAATTCCCTTTTTCTTCAGCGCATCACAAACATCATAGGGGACCTGAGAGGCGTGAATCATAGCAACATCATGACTTGCCATATTTACTAATCCGTCAATGTGCGCATGACCATAGGGAATCTGCATATGAATAATCTGCGTTACTCCCATACGTTCAAGCTCATAGCGAACCATTTCATAGCCCTCGCGATTTGTACGTACACCGCTTGCAAGGATTACTGTATGGCGATCAATCCACATTCCCATTGCACCCTCAAAAGTCGCGCCGCCACAAATCGTGCGAATAATCGGTACACCAAGATCGGCCAATTTCTTTGCCGCATAACGCTCCTCGCCTCTGCGAGCTTCCGTTGCAGGACGGGTAACGATTGCGCCTTCTGGTGTCATGAAGACTAAATCGCGGCAGAAGAGTGCGTTGGGGCGGTCACTGCGCTGCTCATCGACATAGTGTACCTGTACACCATGTGCGCGGTATACATCGGCAAGTGCATCATGCTGAGCACGGAACTTCTCGGGGTCGATTGGAGCCCGGAATCGAGCGGCTTTCCAGTCAAAATTCTCTACTTCTTTTCCGGGACGGCGCATCAAAACTGCTTTAAGCTTATCGACCTCTGAGCACACGCCCCAGTCGCCCCATATACTGCTCATATCCTCAGTGATTGTCGTCTCGAGTGGGAACCACCGCTCACCAGCAAGAGCATCAATGTCATGTTTTACATCTGTCATTAGCATTATCCTCCTCGTTTTTAAAGCAGATTCAACGATTTCAGCCTTCGATGAGGCCGCGTCGTTGTGCTACTTGTATACCAGCAAAATGTGTGCCAGAACGAGGACGTCAAACATAAAATTATATTAATTTTATAGAGTTCTTTGCTATTTTTACAGAATTCTTTGCTATTCCGAGTTTTTATGCAACACCGCCGCTCTTTGAGCCGCCGATTTAAGCTAAGCAGGAGCGTCGGCCAGTTCGTCTCCAGCTCCTAATTGCCAAAAATTTTTGCATATACGCAAAAAATTTTGACACATAGGTGTCAAAATTTTTTGACTAACGATTCATACGTCAATTTTATATTTCTTCATTTTGTACATAAAAGCCTGTCGAGAAATACCGATTAGTCGTGCAGCCTCTGCATATGTAGAGGTTTTTTTCAGCGCATCCTCAATGATTCTCTTTTCCACGGAATGAATCTGGTCATTTAATCCGGAAGGCCCCTCATCAGCGCCAGTGCTACATGGCAATGAATCTTTCTCATGTTGCCCGCATTGTTGTACAATATAGCCCGTCAGATCCCTCGCATGAATACATTTCCCTTGTGCGACATTAAAGGCGCCCTCTATCGTATTGCGAAGCTCTCGGACATTTCCGGGCCACGGATATTCCTCAAACATTTTTTTTACTTCTTCATCAACACCGAAAATGTCCTTTTTCATACTACTGTTGAACTTGCTTATGAAATATTTCATCAAAAGCTCGATATCGCAGCGTCGCTCCTGCAACGTCGGCATATCCACCCGAACAACACTTAGTCGATAGAGCAAGTCCTCGCGCAGCTTTCCTTTACGAACGCATTCCTGCGGGTCTTCATTCATTGCTGCAACGATTTTAACATCGACTTCGAGTGGCTTATAGCTGCCCAGACGGCAGACACGCTTTTCCTCAATTGCACGCAGCAGCTTTGGCTGAACGCTAATATCCATAGAATTGATCTCATCAAGAAATAACGTTCCCCCATTTGCAATCTCGAAAAGTCCCGGCTTGTTTTCGGCTCCAGTGTAGCTTCCCTTGGTTGTACCGAAGAGGATGCTCTCCAGCAACGTCGCAGGTATTGCGGCACAATTTTGAGATACGAATGCCTTATCTGCCCGGTTGCTTGAGGTGTGAATAGACTGAGCAATCAACTCCTTTCCTGTACCAGACCGTCCGGTGATCAGCACTGTCGAATCTGTTTTTGAGATCAATGGGATTTTTCGTTTAATCGCCTCCATATCTTCTGAGCAGGTTATAATATCATCAACGCAGTAAAAAGGCCCCTTTCTCGTGTGAGCAGAGTGAAGATTGATGCTTTGCTTTTCGTAGAAACGACTTGCGTATCTTGATACATCAATTGCCCCTATGATCTCGCCTGTACCTCCTGCGCGAATCGGCATAGTTGTATTAACGGATTGAAATACCTCCTCGCGGCAGGTAATCAAGGTCTGGTATTCGTTGTAAATCGGCTCGCCGCTACGCAACACCCGCATAATCGTACTTGTTTCCTCGGTCAGCCCCGGATAAATATCAAGAACATGCTTGCCGACTAAGTCTTCCTGCTTAGCGCCGCTGATATCAGGACGGTATGTCATAAAAAACTCGATATAGCCTTTGTTGTCTGTAACAATTAGGCCATCATAATAATTATCAAGTTTAAATAATTGTTCAATGTAGTTTGATAACATAACAGGACCCCCCTCGCACAACATTTCTTCTGCCGTTTTCTATATATGGCATTAACCTCTATGGGCTTCTCTGTGTCCGCCTTAACTATTTCGCTGAGAAGGTTACAGATTGTTGCTGCAATACGTATGCAATACAGATGTTAATTACCCGGTGTATAAGCGGAATTATCTTGATAAAAAACTCATTTCAGCAGTATGCTTCCTGCAAAGCTTCGTCGGCAAGGAGGCATATGCCCATTGTTGCCTCAACGTTTTTTTCGCTGAGAAGAAGGCGGGATATCCAGCGCCATGCGGTATTTTGCAACAGCACGTCGACTGACCTCAATGCCGAGCGCTGATAGCGCTATACGCACTGACTCATCCGAAAGTGGTGCTTCTGGATTCTCTGTCTTGATCAGGTCTTGGATGCGTTGCCTGACGGCCTGGGAAGAAACGGAAGCATCCGAGCGAATAGCAGTCGTGAAGAAGCTGCGAAGAGGGACAATTCTGCCCCGATACTGAATATATTTATTCTGTATTGCACGGCTTACCGTAGATGTGCTCATGTCCATTTTTTCCGCCATCTGCTGCATAGTGATCGGCGTAAGAGTTCCACCTGAGCAAAAGAAGTCGTGCTGCTCCGTAGCAATCAGCGTAAGCAACCGTAAGATCGTATTGCACCGCATATGAACCCCCTTGATGATGGCGTTTGCCTCTGTAAGTTTTTCACGCACATATTGTTGCACGTTGGGGTCATCGGAAGTAGCAAGCAGCGCAGAGTATTCGGTGTTGACCGAAAGGCGGGGCAAAACGCGCCTGTTCAGCTCAATTGTCACCCTGCTCTGTTCCACAGAAAATGCCGCATCGGGTACGATGTATGCTATCGGCTCGCTGCTGGCAAAGCTACGTGATGGAATCGGTTCAAGCGCAAGAATCTTAGCGCTCGCCTGCTTTATCTCGCTTACGCCGGCACCCAACATTGCTGCAAGCCCCTTATAATCTCGTCTGCCTAACTGTTCTAGACCATTGCGAGCGATGCCTATTGTCAGGGGGTCTAATGAGCGGCTCTGCACCAGCTGCAGAATCAGACACTCAGAGAGGCTGCGTGCGCCGATGCCCGGCGGATCGAGCATTTGTATGGCATATAGTGCCTGCTCAAGGGAGAAAAACGGAATACCAAATTCCTTCGATAATTCTTCAAGTGGACAATCAAGATAGCCGCGCCCGTCGAGGCAGTCAATGAGAAAACGGCACAGATGCAGCATCCCATCATCTACGAGGCGCATTTGCCCAATCTGTTCGTTGAGGTAATCTCGGAAAGTCAGTTCCCGTGTCAGCACGGCAGAAATATCCAGTGCATTCCCAGAACCTCTCGGCATATCACGCCATGTTTCCTCACTGCGCAGTTCAATCTGTTCGTATTCAGATCGCATATCTTCGTTTGGCAGCTCTGTTTCATAGTAGGTCGGCATACACACATCCAACAATGGATTAGAAAGCGCCACATCCTGCACATACTCACATAGCTCCGGTGCAGAAAGCTGGAGGCAGTCCAACGACTGGCGCATCGTCTGCGTCAGCGCAAGCTTCTGCGATAAAACATGCGACTGTTTCAGCTCCACTATTATCCCCGCTCTCCATCGTGATGTCACATAGAGTATAGCATTTTTTCACCCGCTTAACAAGTGACAATTCACAGCCTGCATTGTAAGCGTCAAATGGGTAGAAAAATGGACCGACTCAACGAGTGCGGTCCATTTCAAATCAGGAGTTCTGTTGTAAAGAATGGCAGTCTGCCGGGGGCGTTGGCTGGCAGGAACTTGTCCGCCCAGCTGTCGTCCCTGGCGGCCATAATCGGCACGTTGGTCAGCAGCCACGTCAGATAGCGGTACGGATCCAGCCCACTTTCTTTCGCCGTTTCAATCATGCTGTAGATCACGGCGCTGCCCTGTGCGCCCCAAGGCGTGTTGGCGAAGAGAAAATTCTTCCGGCCAATCACAAAGGGTTTTATGGAACGTTCGGCAAGGTTGTTGCTCAGCTCCAGCCGTCCGTCCTCCAGTACACGGATCAGATACGGGCACTGTTCCTTCAGATAGTATACGGCTTTGCCCAGCGCAGATTTTGGCGCAGCGTTGGTTGTTTCTGCCCATGCCAACAAAGCGTCCATCACGGGCTTGGACCGTTCCAGATGCTGCGTATATCGTTCTTCGGGTGGCAGTTCTGCTAATTCCTGCTCAATAGAAAACAGTCTGCTGCAATACGCCTGTCCCTGCAAAGCCGCAGCATTTGCCTGGTCCTTCTACGGCAGGGACTTTACCGCCTCGTCAAACTTGCGGCGCAGATGCGCCCAGCAGCCAGCCACACGGATGTGCTCCGGCAACCTGTGATAGCCGGGGTATCCGTCCGCATGGAGCCAGCCGGAGAACTCCTTGAGAGAAGTCTCGGCGTTGCTGGCCTTTCGGTCGGGCCGGTACTCATAGAGGATCATCGGCTGCGAAGCGTATTTCCCTGTTCGGTAGAGCCACATGTAGCTCTTGGATTGTGCGGACTTGCCCGGCTCCTTCAGCACCTGAAGCGTGGTTTCATCGGCGTGAAGGATCTGCTCTTTCACAAGTCGCTTTTTCATTTCCTCATAGATCGGCGTCAGCCAGTCGTCGGCAGCACGGAGGATCCAGTTGGACATGGTCTGCCGGGAAAGCTGGATGCCGGAGCGGTTTAGTTCCTGCTCCTGCCGATATAGCGGAGACGCCATCACGAATTTCTGCACCATGATATGGGCAATGGCCTCTGGTGAAGCATAGCTGCCGGAGATCACAGGTGGGATCCTTTCCGTTTTCAGGATAGGCGTTTCTGTTGCCTCAATGCTGCACTTCCGGCAGGCGTAGGTGTAGTAGACATCCTCGCGGATCGTCGCCGTGGCAGGGCGCAGCACGAGGGTGCGCTGGACCTCTTTTCCAATCTGCTCCATCACCGTGCCGCAGGCATCGCAGACCCGTTCAGCTTCTGGTATGCCGTGCTCCACAACCTCAACGGTAACGCCCTCCGGGCAAAACCTCGTCCAGATCGCTGGAACGCTTCTGCCGGGTATGGGCAGCCACAGCAGTGGCTTCGGACGCTTTCTCTTCTCTGGGAGTCCACGCTTCCGCTTCGTTAAAGAGAAAGCTGAGTTGCCCAAGGAGCTGCTCCGCAGCCTGCTCGAAGGATGCGCCAAACATCTTTTTCTTCGCAAGGTGCAGCTGCCCCATAAGAAAGTCCAGCTTCTGGTTCAGCTCGGCATTCTCACGCTTAAGCGCGTCATATTCCGCACGGGAAACGAAGGCTTCTTCTGCTTTTCCTGTGGTGCTTGTTGTCAAAACCGCATCATTTTTCATGGCCTTATTATAGCACGAAAACTGCCGAAAAGCCAGTATTTTCAACGGGTTTGAAGAGACTTACTCGCCTTCCCCGGCTAAACCATGCTCAGGCCGGTCACGACTTTGTGGGCCTTACTCCGATGATGGAGGCGTTTGAGACGGCGTATAAGAAACGTCGCACAAAGAACGGCAAAAGAGCATAGAGAAAACGCAAGCCGTTCACGGGTGGTTGTCCACCTATGAACGGCTTGTAAATTCTCAAAATTTTTTTAGTCCCTACTTGACACAAGAAGACCTGTCCCGTTTCGGAAGAGAGTATATCAATTCCGGAAAGTATATCCACCGTCTATTTCCTGTTTTAGGGGTGCGCTTAATCGCTATCAATGACAACATCGACACGATTACCCGTGACGAGAGTAGCGAGTTTAGCATCGCGCTCAAGAACTTGATGAATGACAACTACAGCCGTGACATTTCAGTGAAGGTCAGAAGCCAGCTGCAGGTGAAGCGGAAACATGGTGACTTTATTTGTCCGTTTGCACCGTATGGGTACCAGAAGTGCGAGGGAAACCACAATCGAATTGAGCCAGATCCCTATGCTGCCACAGTTGTCCAGGATATTTTCAACTGGAAAATTCAAGGCATGACGAACAATGGCATAGCAATTCGGCTTGCAGAGAGCGGAATTCTTGCGCCGCTGGAGTATAAGCGCCAAAAGGGAGAGCCGTTATTCTCCAGCTTCAAAGTGAAGGAACGGTGCGAATGGACAGCGCAGGCAGTTGCCCAGATACTCACCAACCCGATCTATATTGGAACCCTCCGCCAAGGCCTTCGCCGTAGACCAAACTATAAAATCAAGGGCAATACCGCACAACTGCTACGATACGCATTACCGGGCGGCCATTTTGTAAGAATCAATTAGGTCGCCCGTGCTTTTGCTCGCAGGAGCGCACTGATTCAAGCTGCTAGGCAGGGTCTGTCAGCCAGGATCAGATTCGCTAACGCGAACATGATATTGAATTTGGCTCTCTGCTTTTCGAACCCTCGGTATCGTGTTTTTCGGAAACGCAGCTGTTTCTTGACGACACCGAATGCGTGCTCCACTTTGGCGCGGACAGAGGACTTTGCGTGTTCTGCCTTCTTTGCGGCATACTGACCGCTTTTGCTCAGCTTTTTCACTTGGGATGGACGGCGGTTGATTCTGTATTTGATCTTGCGACCAGCCTTGTTGCGGATGATCGCATCGCCGCGCTTTTCTGCTCCGAGGTAACCGCTGTCGCCATATACTTCATCTTCATCTCCGGTCAGCAGCTTGGATGTTTCTGTGGCGTCATGGACATTAGCTGCTGTTGCCTCCACGGTATGAACCAGTCCGCTGTCCCTGTCAACGCCGATATGTGCCTTATAGCCGAAGTGCCAGGTATTGCCTTTCTTCACCTGATGTGCATCCGGGTCCCGCTTCTTTTCTTTATTCTTGGTGGAAGAAGGGACGGAAATAATGGTGGAATTCACGATCGTTCCCTTTTTCAGAATGAGACCTCGTTCCATAAGTGCGGCAACCACCTGAGAGAACAGCTTCTCCTGCAATCCGTTCTTGATCAGCAGATTGCGAAAACGACCAAGGGTATCTCCGTCCGGAACCTGATTACTGGAATCGATGCCGCAGAAATCCGAAAACGCACGGCTGTCGATCACTTCTGCTACGGTTGCCTCATCACTCAGGTCATACAGATTTTGCAGCAAGTACAGTCGCAGCATGGTCTCCAGAGGATAGGGTTTGTTGCCGCGCTCTCCTTTGTAATAGCACGGCTGGATCAGGCATAGCCATTCCTTCCACGGGACGATCCGTTCGATCTGACTCAGAAACTCTTTCTTCTTTGCCCGCGCCTGCGCCAACTCATCGCTGAATGCGGAAATCGTCATCTGCTTATCCATAATGCTATTATATCACATCCTGCCGTTCCTGGCACTTTTTGTGCGGTGTTGCCTTAGAAATTTTGTAGAGCGGGTTCGTGTGTACCCTTCAGGAGAGATTGAGATAGATATGCGTACTTCGAGCGGGTTTGCATATTCCGCGCTGCTGAAATCAATAAAAGAGAACATCAGCTCATGCTGTTCGGATATGCAATTCCCGCCATTGGATGTGCTCTGGACTTTCACACGTTAGACTTCATCCATACTTGTCACATACATAAATGCGAACAGGCCCGCCTAAAAAGATGGGCCTGTTCACAAGATTGGTGAAAAACTATGAGTCTTATGGAAATGTCTTACATCTGCACGCGGGTGCCGGTCTTGCCCTCGATGCCCTCGGCTGCCTTTTCAAGCAGCGTGATGAGCGCGACGCGGCCGGGCTTGCTCTCGGCAAACGACATGGCGGCCTGGACCTTCGGCAGCATGGAGCCGGGGGCAAACTGCTTTTCGTCGATATACTTGCGCGCCTCGTCCGGCGTCAGGGTGTCGAGACCCTTCTGGTCGGGCTTGCCGAAGTTGATGGCGACCTTCTCGACCGCTGTCAGGATGACGAGCATGTCCGCGTCGAGCAGCTCTGCGAGCTTGGCGGAGGCGAAGTCCTTGTCGATGACCGCGGGCGTGCCGTAGAGCTTGCCGTCACGGCAAACGACGGGGATACCGCCGCCGCCGACCGTGATGACGACCGTACCGTTGTCGACGAGCGCCTTGACGGTGTTCTTTTCAATGACGTCGATCGGCTTGGGGGAGGGAACGACCTGACGGTAGCCGCGGCCGGCATCCTCGACCATGGTGTAGCCCTTTTCCGCGGCGATGCGGTCGGCGGTCTCCTTGTCGTAGAACGCGCCGACGGGCTTGGTGGGATGCTGGAAGGCAGGGTCGGCCTCGTCCACGAGCACCTGCGTGACGACGGTGGCGACGTCCTTGGCCATGCCGCGGGAGGCGAGCTCGTTGCCGATGGCGTTCTGGAGGTGATAGCCGATGTAGCCCTGGCTCATGGCGCCGCACTCGGGGAAGGGCATATCGGACTTGATGGCCTTGGCCTCGGCGGCGGTGGCCATGCCGAGGGTGATCATGCCGACCTGGGGACCGTTGCCGTGAGCGATGATGACCTCGTTGCCCTGCGCGATCAGGTCGACGATGGGCTTGGCGGTCTCGGTGACGAGAGCGAGCTGCTCATAGGGAGTGTTGCCCAGCGCGTTGCCGCCGAGCGCAATGACGATGCGTTTACCCATGGTGATATATCTCCTTAAAAAATAAATTTGAACCGTTCGGTCGGCGCAATGGCCGAATTTCCATTGCTTTCCGCCTATATTATAGGCAATGCTGCACGAGACTGCGAGACATTTCCCGTGATTTTTC
>ENA-OPDF01001171-OPDF01001171.1-human-gut-metagenome-genome-assembly--contig:-NODE-1171-length-16198-cov-4.079725_pt1 | contig 16198 bp, 9 predicted proteins | sample MGYA00241575_ERZ501501 | MGnify/ENA primary metagenome ERZ501501 (study PRJEB25962, sample SAMEA1972229) | human gut metagenome | biome: human gut; feature: human-associated habitat; material: faeces... | reverse complement strand
CTAGCTTTTTCATTGCTCTTATCCTTTGCTTTCTCATATTCCGAGATAATCTCATTATAGAGTTTTTCCCTGAAATCCTTTGTAACCGGATAGCAGACATCCTGGTAGATTGGCTTGCCCTGCTCGTCCACCTGCTTTGTTTTATAAGAAGGCATTGATACAAAGATTTTCTCTTTGCCCTGCACGATATTGATGTTATTTACAATGAAACTGTTTTCAAAATAAATGCGTGCAAGTCCCTTGATGTTACTGCCTTCCCTCTCATAAGGTGTCACAGTTACGGAAAATTCCGGCATTTCCTGTGTTCTGTCCTGCTTCTGTGTCTCCTCTTTCTCCGGTTCCTTGATTCTTGCATAGGCATCAAGGATATTGGTATAGAGTTCCTCACGAAACTCTGCTGTGATAGGATTGCACACATCCTTATAGATCACACCATTGCTTTCATCACGCTCATTGGAGCGGTATCTAGGCATTGATACAAAAAGCTCTCCCTTGTCCTTATTCTCAAGGATTGCAATATTGGTAATCTTAAATGAATCACCAAATACCACTGTTGCAAATCCCTTGATATTGCTGCCCTCTTTTGCTCTTACTTCGTTTACCTTAATTGAATACTTCATATGCTATTCCTCGCTTTCTTTTTGTTCTTTGTTTTGCTCCGGTATGATAAGCTCACACCAAAGCTGTTCTATCTGTTCACAAGACAATCTGCCATTTAACCAGTTGCCAAGTGTAACGACCATTCCGTCCTGCTCATAGTAGAGCCACTCCTGTGTTTCAATGTTCCCCTCATACACGATGGTCACATCAAAATCAGGCATAAATAATCCTTCCTCTGCATCCCATACACAGGCTATTCCCTGTCTGAGTGTCAGATTCAGGCTTTCGACATACACAGACCAGCCGCTTACGACTATCTGAAAGTCATCATCAATTTCCGCAATATCATCCTCGATGTCGATTAGCTCTTCCATTTCCGATACTGCCTCTTCTATCTCACCTAACCGGTATCTCTTATTCATCCATCACCGCCTCCTTATAAATGCACCTGACCACAAAACGCATGGTTCCTTTCTGGGAACAGGTAAAAAGAGTTAATTCTTTTTCTGTACCCTGTGTCTTGATGCTGTTATCATACGGATTTACTACCTCTGTCTCTGTTACCTCATAGATATGCTTCAGCCCATTTTTGTCGGTTATCATTACTTCATCACCTATGGATATCTGACTTAGTGGTGTAAAAAATGTGCCATATCTGCTGCCGTTATGACCGCAAAGCACGCAGTTTCCACTTTCTCCGATTCCTGCTGTCTCCGGTATATGACCAATCCCGGCATTAAGGACTCCCTTGCCGGTTCCCTCCATTACCGGATACCTGATATCTAAGCCCGGTATCTCAATGATGCCGATAACACCGCCTTCTTTAAGAATGGCTTCATCCTCTTTACTAATGGAGGTTTGCTCTTCCTCCACATCTGTTTCTTCATCGTAATCTTCCTCCAATGTCTGCTCAAATTCACATATGAGCTGTTCTGTCTGTTTTTCTCCGGTTGCCCTCCAGAAAAAAGGGACTGCCATAATGGCAATCCCTGCTGTAATCAGTAGTCCTGCGACCACTTTTCTTATGCTCATATTATTCACTCTCCTATCGTGTTCTGCCCTCTCTGTCGGCTGGATAAGCACCTTTATCCTCTGCCACAATTGCTGCAGCTTCCATCCTGTCATCTGCTTCTCTTTCTTCCTCCGGTCCGCTCAGGTCTGCATCCACAGCCTTTGCGTTCTCAAGGTCAAGCTGGGCATTCAGTTCACACTGCCTAGCCAGTTTTTCTTCCAGTTCCTTGCTGTACGCAAATGGCTTGTCATACTCAGTCTTTGATGCTTCAAGGTCATTCTGATACTGCTCAATCTTCTTTTCCAGGAAATCAATGTTCTCATGGAGTCCGTTGAACAGGTTTTCCAACTTCACCATACTGCCGACCGGACTTGTGGAAAGTTCTGCCTTGTACTCTGTCTTTCCTTGAAGCACCATATAATTGATGCCAAGGAAGTTCTTTTCCACAAGCAGCTCAAATCCATGGAACTTGCCGATTGCAGTTGTCTCTCCGGTCTTACATTTGCTGATTGCTTCAAGCATCATCGTTCCTCCATCCACACGCTCTGTGTAGGTTGCTTTGCCTATGGTGATGGCAAATTCCGGATTATCAATCAGCTCTTTATCCCTTGCCTTTATATCCTCACGGACATTGGCAAGCTTTTCAGTTGCTGTCTTAATCAGCTTTGGGTACTTAATCATAAAGTTATCCTGCAAGCCGTATCTCTGATTGTCATAGGATGCCTTCAAAAGCTTTAATCTCTGGACATCATTGTCAATCTCCATCTTCTCACGAATAAGCGGATTGCCTGTGGCAACCGCCTTAATCTCAGCATAGGAAAGTGTTGCCTCGTCGATGTCCTCACAGCTTCGGCTTACTGCCTTGCTTGTCATGACCTGACTGATGAATCGCTGCTTATTTTCGACGAGCGACCAGTTGTATGCATCAAAGGTTCCTTTGGTGACATATCTGTAGATTGCCACCTCTTCATTTTCGTTGCCCTGCCTGATGCCTCGTCCTTCCCTCTGTTCAATGGAGCTTGGCTTCCAAGGACAGTCCACATGATGCATTGCTACAAGGTGTGTCTGCACATTGACACCTGTTCCACACTTATCTGTTGAACCGATAAGAACTTTCTTTTTACCTGTCCTCATCTCCTTAAAAAGTGCGTCCCTTTGTGCATCCGTCTTTGCATCATGGATAAAAGCTATCTCCTCTGCCGGAATACCATACTGGATAAGTGTTTCCTTCAGATAATCGTAGATGGTAAAGTCCTTATCCGGTCCCGGTGTGCCGATATCTGAAAAAATAAGCTGGCAGCCTATATGACCGTTGGCATTTCCTTTCTCATATTCTTTCCACACATTTTCTGCTACCTTATTGAGCTTTCCGTCAGGATTACTTGGTGCGTCCTTATCAATCAGCCTTGCATCTGTTCCGAGTAATCTTGCCTCATGAGTAATCTTTAGGAAGTTGTCCACACTTGGATCAACTCCACCGCCTCTGATACGCTCTGCCCTCACAACAAAGTCTTCCATAACCTGCTTTACATACCAGTCAGGCTCTGACTCCACTATGATAGGCTTCCCACCACGAAGTGCCGGCACATCAAGGTCAAGCATGTCTGCGGTCTGCACATCTGCTACCTCACGGAAGATATTCATAAGCTCCGGCAGATTCGTAAACTTATTGAATCTGCTTTTAAAACGGAAACCGTTTCCCTCTACAGTAAGCTCCAGTGCGGTTGTCACTTCACCAAAGTTCGCTGCCCAGGAATCAAAGTGATAAATCCCCATCTCTTCAAGTGCCGCTTTCTGTAAGTAAAGCTGCATGACATACATCTCACACATGGTATTGGATATTGGCGTACCTGTCGCAAACACAATGCCTCTGCCATCATTTATCTCAGACAAATACTGGCATTTAAGCTGCATATCCGTTGACTTCTTTGCTCCACTGCTGCTGATACCTGACACATTATTCATCTTGGAAAAAATCGCAAGGTTCTTAAAATTGTGCGCTTCGTCAACCATGATAGAGTCCACACCAAGTTCCTCAAAGGTTATAAGGTCATCCTTCCTGCTCTCATCTGATAAGGATTTCAGCTGCTCCTCCAGCTTTTTCTTCTGGCTTTCCATCTGTTTTACAGTCCAACGCTCCCCGTTACGCTCCTTCATCTCATCAATCGCATAGCTGATTTCATCAATCTGCTCATTGAGCATTCTTTCCTTTCTCTCTGCTGAGATCGGGATTTTTTCAAACTGCGAGTGCGACATGATGATACAGTCATAGTCACCTGTTGCAATCCTTGATACAAACTGCTTTCTACGGCTCTTTTCAAAATCACGCTCTGTGGCAACTAAGATATTTGCTGACGGATAAAGCCTTAAAAACTCTGATGCCGTCTGACCGATAAGTGGCTTTGGAACAACCATGATCGTCTTATTGGCAAGTCCGAGTCTCTTCTGCTCCATGCAGGCAGCCATCATCTCAAAGGACTTTCCGGCACCAACGCAGTGTGCCAACAGGGTGTTTCCTCCAAGAAGGATTCTTGCCACCGCATTCTTCTGATGTGGCTTTAACTCAATCGCCGGATTCATTCCCGGAAACTGTAAGTGGCTTCCGTCATACTCACGCAGACGGATGTTATTGAATGTCTCGTTGTAATACTCCACATATTTCTGTCTTCGCTCCGGCTCTGCAAACAGCCATTCCTTGAACTTCTCCTTGATCATGTTCTGCTTTTCCCTTGCAAGCATTGTCTCATTCTTATTGACTTCGTAATGATATTTGCCATCACCGTCATCAATCCTGTCCCTTACTGTTACAGTTTTAAGATTCAGCGTATCCTCAAAAAAAGAATAAGCATCCATGCGGCTTGTACCATAGGTCTTAGTAGCTGCCACTGAATGCTTATCCATGCTCTTATTCTCGATGAACCATTCCATGCTCATCTTATTTAAGTGTACCTGAATGCCTGTATTGTAAAACTGGCTTCTGACTGCCCTTGCTCTTCTTGGTGTATTGAGAAGCTCATAGATAAACTGCTCATAATCAAGCGACTCAATCCATGTCGTACCAATCTTTACATCAATATCCGAGGCTTCAATCCATTCCGGCTGCACCTTTTCAAGTGCTGCCACATTTCCTGCAAATCTTTCTGCCTGCGGATTGTCTGTATCAGCCGCCATAGCCTTTGCTACACGAAGTTTGTCTCTCACATTTCCCGAAAGATACTCGTCTGCTGTCTCCCAGCCGATGTCGGGATTGTTCTCGTTGTAGCGGTCTGGATTTAGGAAAACCAGTCCGTCCAGCTCTTCCACAAGGACTGCCCTTCTAAGCTCTGCTAATGCATCATCACTTAGCGTTATCTCATCCACTGTCTGTCCGGACTTTTCTGCAAGTTCTTCCTTTGCATTTGTAATATCCGGCTCATAGATAGAAAGCATATAGGCAAGATTTACATATCCAAATTCATTGACGGATACATTTAATGCTTCCACAGCGGTCTCCACTCTGTCTATGACTGTCTTTGCCTTAATCGTCTGCTTATAAAACATATCCGCTTTTTTCACCTCCCCATCTTCGTTTACTTCCTCAAGACTGCAAAGAAGTGGATAATCGCTGTCATCCCTGAATGCTATTCTGTTTGCTTTTGAAGTAATGGCTCCATACTGCTTTACGAGGGCATCATATTTTACATTAAGAAGTCTCTGCTTATCAGAAAGCTCCTCCTCGCTGCAGCCATCCATCTGGATATCAATCAGCTCTCTTGTTATCTGTCTGATTTCATCAAGGCTTCGGATTCGCTCCTCGGCAGTCTGTGATACTTCTTTTTTTACCATCTCGGAATTTTCCCTGTAATAGAGCTTTCCTTCATAAAATGTGTAAGTGTAGTTTCTCACATCCGGATCAGCCGGGATAACTTCCTCCGTCTGCTCCGCCTCATCTGACACTCTCTCAAAATCTGTCATCTGTGCTTTGATATTTCCGATTGCCTTATTGAGAGCCTCGTACATATTGAAGTTCTCATCATTATTCACACAGACTGTATATCTGCTGTCCTGTCCGTAAATCCTTGTATCATACTCCATAGCCCCAAGCATCATTTCCGGATGCTCTGCAAAATAAGAGTTGACTGCAATGCCATTCTCAGTCACACCAAGGTGTACCCAGTCAGGCTCAATATCAATCTTTCTCTCCCTCTTCTGCAAAAACAGGATATCTGCTGTCACTTCGGTTCCTGCATTATCTTTAAATGCAGTATTCGGAAGTCTTACTGCTCCCACAAGCTCTGCTCTTTCAGCCAGATACTTTCGGATAGTAGGATTTGCCTTATCAAGAGTTCCCTTTGTGGTGATTACAGCAACCATGCCTCCCGGTCTTACCTGATCAAGTGCTTTTGCAAGGAAATAATCGTGGATACGGAAGTTATACTTGTTGTACTTTGGATCAAATACCTTATAATCACCAAATGGCACATTTCCGACAACCACATCAAAGAAGTTATCCGGATATGTGGTATTCTCAAATCCTGTGATACTGATATTGGCATTCTGATAAAGCTGCTTTGCAATTCTTCCTGAAATGCTGTCAAGCTCCACCCCATACAGCTTGCTTCTCTGCATTGGTGTCGGCATACTTCCAAAGAAGTTACCGATACCCATAGATGGCTCTAATACATTGCCGCCTCTGAAACCAAACTGGACAAGTGCCGAATTTATGCACATGGCAATCTCCGGTGAAGTATAAAAGGCGTTATTTACTGTTGCCCTTGCAGCACTGTATTCCTCATCAGATAAAAGGTCTTTCAGCTCTGCATATTCTTTGCTCCAGCCTGCGTTATTCTCATCAAATGCCTGTGACAGTCCGCCCCATCCGACAAACTTCGACAGAGTTTTCTGTTCCTCAGGTGTGGCAAGCCTGTTCTCTGATTCAATCTGCTTTAAAGTGCGGATTGCATCCATATTCCACTGGTATCTGGTCTTAGCACCGCCTTTTTCCATTTCCCAGAGGTTATAGTGGAAATTGTGTTTCGTCTGCCCGGCAACATTCTTCTCATTTTCAAGACTTTCTACTTGCTGTACTGGTTCCTGCTTTGGTGTAAAATCTACAGTTTCCTGTGATTCTGTATCAGCCTGAATATCATCCACAGATACTGATACTGCATCATCTGAAACCACATGTCCATTCTCATCAATCTTGGTTTCCCAGCCATTCGCTATTGCTCTTTCCCTGGTTTCAAGACGATTGGCTTTTACACTATCCTCGATATCAAAGAATCTCTTATAGACCGGATTCATCTTATCCCTGTCAGCCTTCTGCTTTGTCTCCTGATAATACTTCTTCTGGTCTTCTCCGCAGTAAAATGGCTGTTTTACCATATAAGATAAGATTTCATATAACTCACGCCAATCGAGAGCACCTTCTTTACGCACACCATTCCTGTTCTTATAGCTGATCTTCACATATCCGATTCTGATTGAGTACTCCACAAGACCATACTTATTGTTGGAATATGCCTTTCTTTCTGCATTATCTGTCCCTAATGCAATATCCCTGATAAGGTCAAGTTTATTGGGCATAAATGCAAAATCAGACTGCACCACATCCATAAGGAATGCCCTAAACGGAGTGTAGCAGCTGCAATCTGTTACAAGAATCTCCGCCGCATCACGCAGGTCTTCATCAAGCTCTGCAATACGCTTGGCATAATCAATCGGTGTAATATACTTAAGCTCTGATGGATCTTTTTCAGTTGTTTCAGCTTCTATCTCTGCACCATATTCTGCCTGTGTTACCATGCGGTCTTCATCGGCAGTTTCCTGTGGTGTCATGCCTTTTGCACTTACATAATCTCTGTTAGAAGCATAGCTCTCCGGCTCATCCGGTATTGCATAATCATCAATCTCTGATTCTGCCTCCTCCGGTTCCACTTCCCGGTATTCGGCATCAATGACCTCATCATCCTCACGGAGTCCGTCCATCGCAAGCTCATCAATACGAGGTGTCTCAGACTGGTATTCCCCTGTAAGAATAAGGACACCAAGCTCTTTTTCGATATCTTTCCACGAAACATATCCTTCAACCTCTCCATCCTCATCTCGCCACTGAAAACGCAGTCCATTCCCATGAAATGTGTCATATCCGTGCAGCCCTAGTCCGTCAACCGGCCAGCCTGCACCTCCCTGACCATACTCTGCTTTGATACGCTTTGCCCTGGTTCCTTCATCAATCTCTGTTTCAAAAATCTTGCATACCCTGCCCTTGCCACCGACAAAGCCTGTACCTCTCATAAGCACCTGTTTGATATACTCACCTGGTACTGTTGCAGACTTTTTGGGATTCAGATAATTGTATTTACCTGCTAATGCAGCTTTTCTGTCCTGCTCGAACTGACGCATAAACTGATTATTGTTTTCGTCCTCAGCATGAATGGTGCCAATGCTTGCCTGCCCGTTCTGGTCGAAAAAAAAGGAAGCCTGTGTATATTCGGCTTCCTTACTAACACCCAATGAATTGATTTCATCAAGTTCCCTATTCAGTTCTGTATCATCTGATTCTAGTGGAATCGCATCACTATCTGATTCAGTACCACTTCCTCTGCCTGCATCTTCGCCTGCTCTCTTATCTTCCACATCTCCATTGTCGATGACGGATTCTGTGGCTTGTGCTTCGCCAGATACTGCATCTCCAGCTGGTCGTACAGCTGGTTCGCTTCCTCCTCTACCGCTGACATCTTCTCGTACATCTTCCCGAATCTCATCAGCGTCTTGTATCTTGCCGGCTCGTTCTCCTTTAGATAGTTCATCGCCATCCTTCCGTATTTGCCCAGCTTCGTGAGATCCTCCGTCTCGTCCGGCATCTCTATCTGCGGATAAAGCAGTCCGTCCACTTCCTTGTAAGTCATTTCTTCTAACATATCCAATTCTCCTTTCGCTCTCGATTGCTTTTAAGTTACGACTAAATTCTCTAAGAACACTACAGGAGACATCGCATACAATGGAACCAAGACGGTAAATGATCTCTTCGTCTTTGATATTTACGATCTGACTAAAATCCTGTTCTTGCACAGATAAGTCAAATCCGCATCTCGTCCCTACAGCATACATGACACTTGTATATACAAGCTGCTCCATGTCCATTTCCTGCTGTAAGCCATTGCGTTTCTTACTTTCTTCCTTTATCACACTACCTGATAGCTGCATAAGCTCGGTCATTCGGTTTCCGAACTCTTCTTTTATTATAAGCCAAACATCTGTTCCTGTAAACTGTTTTAATATATTTTTTAGAGACTCCCTGTCGCTGTTATCGTACTGCTCAATCTGACCTTCTGACACAAGAAAATCCACATAAGCTTTAAGATTTTCTCCCTCAAGGTCCCATGTCAGCTTAACATTCTTCCCTCCGGTATCACTGATATCAAAGATATACCTCATGCGTGGATTCAGTGCCCTTGACGGGAAGATAGCGCAGCCTTTCGCACCACGCTTTACATATCTTCCCACCTTTTTCCAGGTATCATAATCTGCCATGAGTGTGCTTTTTTCCGGAGGTCTCTGAGCTGTTACCATAACGATATTGTCAAATTCATAGCGGTATAACTGACCTGCGACCTTTAACACATCCTTCCAGTTCTTTTCTGATCTGGTGATGTTACCAATTTCAGAATCGTATATCGCTTTGACCTTCATATCAACGCCCATACCTTTGTCCTCCTCTACTTAAACATCTCTGCAAACAATCCTTTAAATAGCTTTAACTCATCCTTATCCAGCTCGATTGCAAATTCATTGTCGATTGCCTGTTTTTCGCATTTATCCTTTTTCTTTGCAATCTTACGCACCACACGAAGCAGTACATAGCACTCCTTGGACTTTGCAATGCTCTGTTTAAAGGTCAGCTCATCCTCATCGACTGACTTCTGTGTCTGATAGATAATCTCTTTTAACTTATCATTGATACCATCTACTTCCTCAAGGGAAATAATAACGGATGCCTTAGAAGCACCCGATCTGTCCCACTCCTTATGAAGTTCCTTTACTAAAAACTCCATGTTCTTAATTACTGTTGTTGAATCACTTTTCATCTTGCTCTTCCTCCGTTTTCTTTTAATGAAGAAGGGAGCTGACCTTCGCTGATAGGCGCAAAATCAACTCCCTTCATGTCCTCTGCTCCAAGGACTATCTGCTCTGCATAATACATATCCATTGCCTTATTGATGGCATCGTCAAGCGACTCTGCCTTTACTTTCTGTACTCGTGAAAGCACTTCTTTTATCTCAACATCAAATTCCTGCTCCATATGATATCGCCTCCTGTAAAAATCTCATCATCGGCTCTTTTCTTCCTTTACCTGTCTTTCCTTAAAGCCTTCATCGTACTTTCCATCTTCCAGCCTGTCGTAAAAACAGTCTTCTTCAATCGTTCCGAAATCCTCATACATCTGGTGAAGGAAGTCATTCTGCAGCTTCTTTGGTACATCATCATCCTTTGACATATCCTGATAAAAATAGAACTTCTGCTTTAGCTTTGCCCTGTAATCATAGATATCCTCTATCTTTTCCGGTGTACCATACTCCCTCTTGTATGCCTTGAAATTCGTGGTTGAGAGTGTGGAACCAAGATAAATCCCATGCTCCCACGATACCCCGATTGTGGTATTGTCCTTTGTAGGCTTCTCATCCTTGGGATAACGCTTATACTCTGTCGCACCAAGGGCGATTGTAAGGGAACCTGACTTCATATCCATCACCACAAGATTCCTTGGTGATAATGCTTCAAGCACCATGTAATCATGGTCATTGAAGTTATGAAATGTCTGTCCCCTTTCAAATGAGCGGTTCTCCATTTCATAATGCAGGTTAAAATCATCCACCCAGCCCTTATCGGTCATTCCAATCTCCTTAAGCTTTGCAACACATTCAGAAGAACTGGCTTCTTTATCAAACCGAAATTTTTTGGAATCGTTATAAAACCCCTGAAGAAAATGTCCCAGCTGAATATCATCCAGACAGAATCTCGCAGATACAGTTACATTTGCTGCCCTGTAATACTCTGTGAAGTTATCTGCTTCACCAAGTGTCCTTCCAAGCTGCAACAGATGGTCTGCAAGCTCTGACATGTCATCAATTGCTATAAAACTCTTATAATCATCCAGAGTCATCAGCATATTTATCTCTGTTCCCCTGTCGTTTTCTGTTACCAATATCATATCTTTTAAATCCATTCTTACCTCCAGTCTCAGAGAGGGACTATGCCCTCTCTGCAAATTTCCTGTTATGGTCTTCCTATCACAACAATCTTTCCTGTGCTTGCCACATCCCTGTAGACCACACCAAGACTTTCATTAAGTGCCTCTACCACCTTGCCATTTCCGACATATACTGCCACATGGCTGATGTTCTTATATCTTCCGTTGCTTGTAAAACTGTAGAAGATAAGGTCTCCCGGCTGTAACTCATCAAAGGAGACTGTCTTTCCGGCTTCATCCAGTCCCTGTGCCTCCGCTGCCGCTGTGGTTGCACCGCCGAAACTAATATCCACGCCTGCATCCTTCCATGAATAATAGGCTAAGGAGCTGCAGTCATAATAGTTACCGCTGTCTCTTAAATCCTGACTATAAGGGAAGCCAACTCTGTGAAGTGCATAGGAGCAGACTGTTTTCTGCCTGCTGTCTGTAATTCCACTAAGGATGGCATTGATTTCATCCTCAGTCATGGAGCTTACTCCCGGACTTCCGCCTCCGCCGCCACTTCCGCTTCCGGCATATCCAAGCTGTCCCATAAACTCCGGACTCATGATCTGCTCAAGCATTTCCACCTGATCAGAATTAAATCCATAGACCGAAATCATATCTCTGTACGATTTCAGTGTGACATTCACATACAGAACCGACTTCGTGACAGTAGTTACATTACCGTCTGCATCTGTTTCTTCCACATCCTTTGTTCCTGCGCTTGTGGTGTATGAACACATATCATTTACTACTGCCTGCAGCCAGCCTTTTGAAATGTCATTCATGACTGTTGCAGTATCTCCGATACCATGCTTGACCATATAGACTGCCATGATGTCATAGTAATTGCTTGGGTTTTCTTCCATACCTTCATAATCCACATATACAAGCTCTCCAAGGTCATATCCGGTATGCTCATTCACTTTCGTATTCACATCCCGGTTAAACTCCTGCACATAAGCACTCGTTACTGTCTGCACGGTATCTCCTGATTCAAGTGGTGGCAGAAATAAAGCAAATGGAGAATTGTAAAGGATTGCTATCACCGCTATAACCGGAACCGCAATCATGGCAACTATAAGAACAAGTAATAAAAGCACCAATCCGATAATCGGTACAGCTGCCTTTACCCAGGTAATCGCTTTTCGCACAATCAGATCCTTTACCAGTTTTGCCACGCTGTCTGTCTGATTCTCCTGTGCTTTCATCTTATCCAGAAAGAATTTTATCTTCCTGCTCCGGTTGGTCATCTTTTCATCCTTGACCTCTATGGACACACCTGCAGCATATCCGGCTGCCATGCCGATTGCAGTACCAACTCCCGGTGCAACCGCTGTTCCTGCCGCTGTAGCAGCTGCCTTTGTCGCAGTTTTTGTTGCAACCTTGGCAGTAGTCTTTGCTGTTTCTTTTGCCGTCTCTTTAGCTACAGTCTTGGCAGTATCTTTGGCAGCTTTCTTTGCTGTCTTTTTTGCCAGCTTCTTTCCTGCCTCTACCTTCTTGATACGCTTCTTTGCCTCGGCTGCCGCCTTTTTCCTGAAAAGTGCTGCCCCCTTGGAAGCAGTTCCGGTAACAGGTTGGCTTGCTTCATATGCAAGATATGCTGCCTGCGATACCTCATGCCCGCCTTCCACCTGCTCCGTTACTGCCCCAGCTGCAAGTGCTCCTGTTCTTCCTGCAATGTGAAGATTGGTGTTCTTAGTCTTGATGGAAGTGTTTGATTCTCTATAGTTTCGCTTAAATCTTGATAATCCCTTATTCTTCGACTCTGACTGATGAATGGTACTCTTGCGATAGGACTTCTTTTTATCATCAGATACCTTTGCACCGATAGTCTTAGGACCTTTCTCTACTGTATAGATGTTGCTGCCTTTAATCTTGGCTCCCTTTGGTTCGTGGGCATGAATCTTGGCTTTCTCCTTGGTGTGAATGACCATTGGCTTGTCATCAACCTTTCTAATTTTCAATTTTCTCACCTCCTACTTTGAAAAATAAAATAAGCCGCTAGGGAGCAAAAATTACTCCTTAACGGCTATGTAAAATCATTCAATATTCAATTATTAAAAGCAACATGAAACTGGAATTTGTCAAAGAGGATTATTCCAATATTCCACAGTATTTCTATTTACATCATAAAAAGTAATATTACCCGCATTTATAGGCAAGACAATCGCAAAAGGTTTATTGCGGTCAATATCAACCACTTGAATTGTGTTGCCATCATCTATTTCAAGTTGTTGCACCTGCTGTTGATTCATAGAAATAAATGCTCGTTCATTATATCCCTCTACAGTAAACTCCACAATTCCTCTTTGAATCCCCGAAAGAGTTCCACCTCCACGGAAAAAATATCCGAAGGAAAGTCCTGGACGATTGACATAGACGGAAAAAGTGTGGTCGCTCATGTCTTGAGAATAAGAAATATAAGCAGCCATCGTGTTAGAAACGCTTCCATCAAGCGTCCAATCATCTTTAATCTTCTGCGATGAACGAATATCCGTTTCCAAATTGGTCGAAGTCATACCGATGTTATTGTTTGCATAAAGAAATCCAACGAATAAAATGCAAACTAAAACAATCCCTATCACAATTTTAAGAAATCTCTTTTTCATGCTATCAAAACTCCTTGCCAAATTCAAATTTTATTTTCCCTAATAATTACAAATATTCCTTGGAAATTGCTTCCACACCATACATTTCCATAAATGCATCCAGGTCCGCTGCATCCCCAATCAACATATTCTCGTCAAAGTGTACGATATGCATATCTTAAAATCCAGCCACATGTTCTCCGGTACAAATGATACATTTTAGAACTGCTTCCTTATTTATTTTTCATATCGAATCTTATATGCTTTTTTCTTAAAAATAGGGAATATCTAATTTATTATCATCAAGGTCGGACATTCATCCGACCTCTTGATTATACTATAGATTCTATAAAAATTCATCTGTTATCACTGCAGCATTGCTTCTTTTTTCTTCTGTTCTGCAATCTTCTCATGAATGTTAGTATTATACAGCCTGTACAAATCTGTATCCTTACTAATCTGATTATCAAACGGAATCACCACCGAGCCACACTTGATAAGTCCCATTCCCGATGCAGTATTGGTTACGAATCGAAGCTGTGCCTCTGATACTCCGATAACCTCTGCCATCTTGGAACTGTCTGTATTCGCCTGTTTTAAGAGTGCCACAAACTCAGAGTTTGCAAGCATTGTGGTTGCTGTATAGTTCTGCAACAGATCGACGACATTCTGCGTGATACCGGTACAAAGTCCTCCCTGCTTTCTTACTTTCTTCCAGAGCTGCTGCAGATATTTTGCAGAATACTCGGAATTAAGCAGGACGTGAAACTCATCAATATAGAGCCATGTTGCCTTGCCTCTCTTTCCATTCTCAACAATCCTGTTCTGAATAGACTCCATCATGACAAGCATTGTGATAGGACTAAGCTCCGTACCTAAGTCCCTGATGCCATATACTGTGAATCTGTTATCCACATCCACATTTGTCTGATGATTGAAGATATTAAGTGAACCATTTACGAAAAGCTCCAAAGACAATGCAATGTCCTTTGCCTCATCCTCCGGCTGTGCCATAAGGATATCGTAAAAATCACTCATCACCGGGATATACTTCTCTTTGCTCCTTGCAATGTCGATATACAGCTTTCTCACACAACGATCAATGATTGACTTCTGTCTTGAATTTAAGCTGTCACCGATGCACTGCTCACAAAGACCAAGCATGAACTCGCCCTTTTCTCTTACCATTCCCTTGGAATCATTCGGATCAAGGCTCCATACATCCATCTCCAGCGGATTCACATAGTTATCCGTGTAAGTGGACATATTTACCACTGTTCCACCATAAGTCTCAGCAATATCAAAGTATTCGTTCATTGGATCTATGACGATTATCTCATCATCTCCCGACAAAAATACGCTGCCCATCTCCATCTTGCAGAAGAAGGATTTACCGGACCCCGGCACTCCAAAAACGAAGCCATTTCCGTTGATGAGCTTCTTTCTGTTGCCGATATTCACATTCTTGCTGATCTGATTGATACCATAATAGTTCCCTGTGCTGTCATTTAATTCCTGCACATTAAATGGCATAAGCACCGCAAGCGACTGGGTAAGAAGGGTACGCATTGTCTCCACCTGTCTTACTCCAATCGGAAGCGCTGTGTTGAGTGCCTCCCTCTGCTTTAAGTAGTGTGTGTCAATCGTGCAGCTGTTACGCTTTCCGATAGTCTCTACTGTCTCACATACACTCTCAAGCTCCTTCTTGCTTTCTGCCATAAGAATAATGGTTACTCCCACAAAGAAAAGGCACTGGTCATTCTCACGGACATCATCCATGATTTCCTCAATCTCCTTTTTCTCCGTTCTCTTTGCATATGAGATTTCCGTAGAAAAATCGTTATTCTTATTACGGACTCTCTGCTGCTTAATGATATCCGACTCAATACCAAGGTATTTCTTCTGAAGCACCTTTGTTGTCAAATCCTTTGGAACAGGCACCACATCAATGCTCGTGATGGAATGAACCGGAAGGGAAGTAATCTCATTGATGAATCTGTCTGACAAACTGCTCGGATACTTTTTGATAAAAAGTGCCTTGCAGAATTTACTCTCATCCTCAAAATGGTCCGGGAAATATTTCACCATCCCATTGCACAGGTCATTTCTAAAATCTGCCCCGACCTTCTTTGCCTTTTTGATATCAAAATCAAAGCTGCCCTCATCTCCAAGATGATAATAGTCATAAAGCACTTTCAGCCTCTCATTTCCATTAAGAGGCACAATCTCCGCACCAAGCTCAATGAAAGCCTTGTGTATCGTTGCCTCAAGGGTTGCAAACTGTGCCTTCGCCTCCTCAAAGTTCTTTCTCTCAATCGTGATTGTCAGGTATCTCTCCTGCTCAATCCCCTGTCTGCCCTCAATAATCTTCTCTTCAATGATGTCATTGTAGATACTTCTATAATTATTGAAGCCATCGTTTTTCTCAGCAATCAGAACCTTATCACGGAGTTCATCCATGTTTTTGTTCTTATTGTTGATCGTAATCTTATAATTACAGTCCAGCGAATTTAAGAACTTACAGTATCTCTCGAAAATACCGATCTGCTCATCCTCGGTTGCTGTCGTGTAATTGATGTCCTGAAAGCGGTAGCATTTGGAATACTTATTTTTGCTTACTTCAAAAATGCCGTTTTCAGCCACCGCCATAATCTCTATGGTTTCCTGAATGGATTTAGGTGTCTTATACAAAGGCTCACTCGCCTTTTTCAGTAACTTAAATCCGTCTGTAAATAAACCCATGTCTCTAACCTCGCTTTCTTATAATGAAAGCCCGCCGGG
>ENA-OPDF01001121-OPDF01001121.1-human-gut-metagenome-genome-assembly--contig:-NODE-1121-length-16691-cov-72.410375_pt1 | contig 16691 bp, 22 predicted proteins | sample MGYA00241575_ERZ501501 | MGnify/ENA primary metagenome ERZ501501 (study PRJEB25962, sample SAMEA1972229) | human gut metagenome | biome: human gut; feature: human-associated habitat; material: faeces... | reverse complement strand
CGGCCTTACGGTCAATCCCAACAACGGGGAGGTATATGTGGCCGACGCTATTGATCTGGGATCACCTCTCCGTTTGCCGAAAATTTTAGAACAACAGGTCTGGCACTTTAGCACGTTAAAGTGTTAAACTTCACCGCGTTAAAGTGTTAATGTGTGAAAGTATGAACAAATCATGTCAAAATTATTAACAAACTGTGAATTATAAAATATCAACAAATCTTCTGATAAGAGGTTAAATTATATCATTGTTTATATTCTGATATTTGCTATAATATAATCAGAAAGAGGGTAGTACTTCAACAAAGAAAGGAGATAACAAATTATGAGAAAGTCAAATAATTATAACAAGTTTTTAGAGTATATAGCGTTTGGAGTAGGGGGATGGCATGGAGACGCTGTTTGCACGGATAATGGAGTATTAGAGTGTGTAGCAGAAGCACGTGTTGAAGATCTTGAGGGATATTCAAAACTATTCAATTGTAAGTATGGTAAAATGACAATGGATAGCGATACATTGTTAAAGTTCAAAGTTGTTCTTGTGAATGAGGAAGTTATTGAAGTGTATTATGTTGCAGACTCATACGAAACACATATTGATACATTTGTATTAGACAATTTCAGAACACAGAAAGAAGTTTTGTCAACCGTGCATCAAAAAGTTGTTGAATTTTTCTTAAATAGTGATCACTTCTGTAAATTAGAAGAAGCAACAGAAACCACAACACGCAACACAATCGAAACCTTACCACCACACATTTACAATGCTACCGATATCAACCCAGTTTGCATGAAATGTCAAGACGAAAACTTGTTACCGTATAACTGTAATAAGTGCGATAATAAAAAGGTTAGAAAAAATTCTTTCTATGGAATGTATGGCGGCTTTCCTTCAATCTCAGAAATGTACAATGATAAGTGCTTCTGCTGTCTAGCCGACAGAAAAGGCAATGAATGCAAGGGAAAAGAAACTTGCGGCAAAACATGGAAACGATATGAAGCAATCATTAAACCAGAATGGCACAACGTTAGCCTCAATACTCTCGCCAACCTTGATTTCGATATGCTTGACGAAAAGCGACAGTTATATTTACAGCTATACAGAGAACTCAAGGAATTGATCACAGATTTGCACAAATGTAAATCTGGGCGTGCTTATGAGAGACGACTTGCTAAAATGTATATTAGAAATGCTGAGTTGCTTGAGGAAAACAAAGTTTCTCATGATTATATTGACTACGTTACTAGAAAAATTTCTATGTGTAATGTGGAATGTGGGTTATGGACTTCAAAAGTTGAAGAAGCAACAGGGCTTCATAAATCGAGAAGATATAATAGACATGTACTGAGATACTAATATCATAGCTGTCATATCGGCTTGACGGTGAGAAATGGAGTAAATATGAATCTTTACGGGATCTATAAGCGCAACACAATCGACAATGTTCCAGAAATGAACGCATTATTAGATGATACACGCGACTACTGTCACAGACGCGGCTTGCACTATGTTACATGTGCAGACGTACCAGGCTACATGAACGAAGGTTGCTCAACCGTACACGCGTACAATGGCAAGTATGGAAAAGGCGTAGTCCGCACAAGACCATGTTTCTATAAAGGCAGACGCTCAACAAATTATATGACAATTGAATATTGGGTGACTCGTGACGATATCCACAAGAGATTGACAGGAGAAAGTGAGGTATAAAATGAGAAAACAATACAGAGCATACACAGTAGAGATAGCCGTCTATGACGAAAACACAGACTCAATCTTCCCCGAATATGTAGCATGTAATGGATATAGCTGTGAAAACGCAATCAAACGTGCTAAAGAAGTGTTGAAAATGCAAGGATATAAAGAAATGTATGCAGTAGAATGCACATTGGCATAATGAGAAAGTGAGGGAATAACATGAAGTTATATTTAATCGAGTATTTTGACACTGAAACCGATAGTACTGACTACACAACTGTTTCTGCAAATAACCAGATGGACGCAATTAAATATTTTATTTATAAAACGCACGGAACTAAAATTGTAACAGAAATCAATAAAGTTAGTGGACAAATTCCACAAGACCATTATGAAAGTGAGGCTTGACTATGGATGCATTAACCACAAAACAGAAAAACCAGATGTATGACGAAATTGCAGATTTACTTATTAAATACGGCAAAGACAAAACAGCAAAGCGAATGCTTAAAGCATTCTTTCATGAAGTGCAAGAGGTTGAAACTTCAAAAGAGCTTTGCAATATGGGAATTGTTTTGATATCCCTTAAACATCTTCTGGAAATCACTTTCCCAACCAAATAACAAACAAAAAGCCGCCAATATGGCGGCTTTATTTACGTATCATATTCAATTATATATCCATAAATATAGAAATCTTTCCCCCTAAAAGGTGCTTGATACTTACTATAACAAGGCACATATGTAGTGTTTATAAAGGAAAGTGTAATAGAGTCTACCGATGTGCTACCAGTTCGACACCATGCAAAAGGTAATGATACATTATCACCAACTGTTGTATCGCCGGTGATGACATTGAAACTAATTCCCATAGGAATAATAATTTGATTGGCTTTTTTCGCTAACGTAACGTTATTTAATGTCAACTTACACCAATGCTGACTATCGTTAAAGCCTAGAACCATGGTATGCGATGGGGAAGATGCGTCAAATGTAGGACTCTGATAGCTTGAAATCTTATAATTTCGCAATGCAGAAATGTTAAGTTCAATGCCATCCCCCCAACTATCCACATATTCAAACGCATTAACAACCTCATCCCTCAGCTTTCTCACCCCATGCCAAAACGCGAGATTGGAAAACCTCTCTGGTAAATTCTTCATTGGTTCCAAATATTTCAATAAATCCATATATAATACCTCGCTTTCTAATTAACCATTCTCAGCGATACAATAAATATATAAATCCCAAGCTGTTGCAATTGATGGATCTTCCGCATTTGGGACAGCCGCTAACGTGATGCTTTGTGGTATAACTGCAAGCTTTGCATTAGTTCCAGTTTTTGGAATTTGTAAACGTACGTCAGCTTGAACAGCACAACATGGATATGTCCAATTATTATCAGATTTAACAATGATACTGTCTTTAGTTAAAAAAGGAATATAACTTGTCATAAGTTTGACTTCATCCACAGTGTATCCAAACTCTTGCGTTAATGTAAGATCAAAAAAACCATTAGTTGGGTATAAACTATTACTCTTGAAAGTTGGTGCAACTGCATATATTTGTTGAAGGGTTGGTTTAGAAGTCCACACGCTTTTTCGTACCGCAATGAATGGTAACTTTACAAGTGCAACAGGTTGACCTAAATAGCCTATTTGAATAGTTCGCTTCGGTTTTGTCACCGTGTCATGCCATTTTAAATTGTTGGATAATGTCCAGTTTGATTTACTGTCACTGTTTGCGAAGTCAATAATATTTGTGCAAAACCAATCCCACCATGCACCCCAAACGGTCGCCCAGACTGAATCGTTGTCGGTTAAATCAAGAATTGTCTGAGGTGGAATAATGTTAAGATTCTTCAACAAATCTTCCAACTTTTCCACCCTAGCCTCTAACGCGGATAAATCAGCTTGAATCTGTGTAATAGAGTTGTTAATGTTGGAAATTGACTGCTTAATATCTGTGATTTCATTTTCGATATTTGACACTCTATTTTCGATATTGTCTAAACGCTGATTGATATTTGTAATATCATTTTTAATATTATTCAATTCAGTCTGAATATTTTGCAACTGCTCCTCAATATTAGTTACTCTAGTATCAAGCGCCTCATACTTCGCATACAAATCTTTCAAAGATTCTTCTACACTTTTCGCCCATGCGTTAAATTCGTCATTAAACTCATTCAAAGCGTCAATAACGTCATTCAACTTTGCCCACAAAGCGCACACCTTTTGCAGAAGTGATAAACAATCATCAAAAAGCAAAGGAATTGTAAATTGATGATGCCAACAAAAGCCCAAATGCTCTTTATCTGGCGGATTGATAATTGGTATATTTGCCATATTTACACCTCACTTTCATAATTCTAAAATCATTATATCATAAGTTAGACTTTCGTCAATGTCCATCACCTAAACAGCCCCAAGAAATTGTGTTTTAGTTTATCACAAATTTCTGTTTCAAAATCCCAAACCGCTGTTGTGTAACTCTGTGCATTAGCCGCGGCAGTTCCACTTGAACCGCTGTGCGTTGTAGAATCGTCCACATGATTTTTTGAAACATTCGTCAAATAGTTATCATCCAACAAATCTGTTTGTCCTTGTGGTGTATCAAGAAACTTATGCCAATCATCGGAAACATGATTGCTTTTGCTGTTTTCCGTCTCAAACATTTTCTCAGTGTTATAAGCTTCAAACCGCGCTTTTAGCTTGATGTTTAGTTCGGGCATAATTCGCGCCATATCGCCTCTCATATGTTCACGGAAAAGAAAGTCTGTCTCGTATCCTATTTCCCATTCCAGAAAATGTCTTACGATCATATCGTTAATTGGCTTTCTAAACTCCTCACTAAACAAAGGGTATTCATCAAGTCCGAACGCGGCAAAGTCGTAATTTTCAAACAAGCTTTTATTCGATTTACGATCATTCCCAACCTGTGCATTCTGCAAAATATCATAGACATGTAACGTATACGCCGCCCCCACATCATACCAATACTTGTCATTATCTACAAAGTTGGTATCAATCATTGGAATTGTCATTATCCTCACCCTCACTTTCTTGAGATTCTAAACCACGGTTCTTAACTTCCTTCACTGTCTCTCTGTTGGTGTCCATAACAGAGAATTGGTCAAGAAGTCCAACATCACCAATATTGGAATCGTTAAACGTTGCCGTAACATTCAACCCGAATTTCTTGTTGCATTGGTCACAGAAATTTTGACGCGCCTGTTCATAAGAATTTCTTAATACCATAAGTGTGGGTGCGTCTTGCATAACTTCAAGGCTTGATACTTGCGCAACTTTTGACTGTGTTCTTCCGTTAACACCTAGCATAAACATAAAATCCGACATTAGCATAGATTTAAGCTGTTCAACATTTCCCGCAACAAATGGCGCGGGTGTCTGGTAAACAATTTGGCGAATGTCGTCATACTGACTTTTTAGCGGTGACATATCCCTTGTATAAACAACAGGCTTATGACCCGCGATTTCCTCATACATATTGGCAAAAGTCAGCTCTTGTCCATCGGGCGCATTTAAGATGGCGGGCGTGTTCTGTGCTTTGAGGTTTACGTTTATGCACCTATCGCACTCATACAATAAAGCCGCGTAATGTTTGCACAGACCATCAATAGAAACAATGTCGTAGTCTGTAAATGGTGATAAGCTAGCCGTTAAAGTAGCCACTTCGCTCAAATCTCTACTGACAGTGCTAACAAACGTTCTGCATTGATACTTTGTCGCGCCGCCATACCACGTCTTAGTACTTGACGTTGTGCAATCTCCGACAACATAAAAACCATCTTCTTTCCAGAGTCCCCCAATCTTACCTAATACAAAATTCTCATTTAAAATGTTGTTGGCATGTCTGTAAACGTCATCGTCGTCAAACGGCAGTCCCTCAAAAGTCCACGCATCAACAGCAATCCTACGCAAAAAAGTATAATACAAACCGATAGTTAAAAGATTTTCTGTCTGTGTATTCTGATTTTTTATATTTCTTTTCGCCATTTCAACACCTCACTTTCTACATGGAATGTGGTAAATTTATCCCTCACCCCTCACCCCTCACCCCTCAACCCTCAACCTTCTACCTACATTTTACCAGATTGACCGTGATTGTCAATGATCAATTTTCAACGGCAAAACATTTGCAAAGTATTTTAATGACCAATACGGACAAAACGTATTTCTTGCATCAATACCGCCAATAGGTGGGGGCGGTGTTGTTGGTTGTACAACTTCAGTTGTGCCGCTACCAGATGCACTTCCCGCGTCACTTCCCGCGGGATTGACGGGGGCGTGTGAGGTTGAGTCTGAAATTGTGCCCTCGCCTATTTGGATAACGCCTGTTTGGGCTTGCATGTCAGCAAAGACGCGGTTGTATTGTGTTGTTGTCCAGCGGTTGCCGTCATAGTAGCCTGTTTTTGCATTTTGTCGCGCCATGACTAATTTTATCCAATCGCTTTCTGTCTCTTTTCCAGTTGTCCCCACAAATATATCTTTTACAGCGTCCCAATGCCCACTATCACGAATTGATATACTTGCGGCTGTACCGACAGCATAAGCACCAATGTTAGATACATCGTAGCCAAGATGTTTCTGTATGTTTGTTCTTATTAACTGGTAGTAGTCGTTAAACATCGCCCAGTTTTGCATTTTTGAAAATTCTGCCAAGTGATTATTTGTGTAGTCAATGAAAAGCTGTTTCAGTCCCTCGTTATTGATAAGTGCGGGATTTTTGACACCCAAATCAATGTACGGCTGGAAGCCGCTAAAAAGGTTCGGGTATTGTTGCACGCAAAATTGCATAAAAGGAACAAGTCCGTATTCATAGTCAAACTGATAGCGCCCATACGCTTGACCACCGTCACCGTTAATATACCAACCACTATTGTCAGTATATTCCTTTCCAGACTCGAAGTATTGCCAATTTATCCACATTCGCGCGCCAACTTGTTCGTTTTCTTTATTTTCTTCGGGAACTGGTTGTGTTGACTCTGAATTTTGCACAACTATTGCTGTATGTCCAGGCATATGCAAAATGTCACCTACTTGCAAGTTGTCACCTGTTGTCAGATATTTACTGTCATATAATATGTCAAACAGCTCTGTATTTTTTAATTCGCCAAGTTCGCTATATGTGTTCATGCTTGTGCTCACTTTGATATTCAGACAGTTTAATACACATGCTACTAGAGCACTGCAATCAGTCGCGCACGGAGTAGTAACGTTTTTCGGTTTCCACCCAACTTTTCTGCATTCATTTGTGAAAGTCTCCCGTCTGTCTTGATTATATCCAACGTTTTGATTATCACACGACTCTATCATAAGTGTTGCAATTCCTCTTGCAACGTCTGGACGGTTGCGAATACGTGCTATCCAATCCCAGCGCCTACCGTCCCCTGTTTGAGGAAACCAACCTGTTACGCGGACTTCAAGCCCGTTTTGATCTCCGTCTTTACCGCCCCTAAGATTGCCGTTTTCATCTTTTGATGCTTCGCCAATATAAGTTGCCATTTAACCGCCCTCACTTTCTGGAAAATGATTTTCTAAGATTTTATCAGTGTGTTTATAGTTTCCGATACCGTGCCAAAACCACACACCACTATCAAGCCTGTTTGCCATGTACGCGATTGCGTTTTGTGGTGCGTTTTCCGCGGTAATGATTGCTCCGCTTGTGTGAACGTAGTTTACAATTGGCAAAGAATCAATAACGATATCTGCTAAACTACCATTGTAATTATAGCCGTACATACAAAAATAATTGTTAAACTTTCTTATGTCTTGCAATGAAGGATAGTACCAGGCAACTGAAATCATAGGAAACAAAGCGTTATACATTGCAATAGTTCCTGTTGGATTTCCAATTGTAAGGTCTGATTCTTCAAATTTAGCACCCAAATTTTCCGCGAAAGTCTCAGCGGCTTGAAGCTCACCTTTAATGTCAAGTGAAAAAAGATTTCCGATTGACGCAACGCCAAAGTTTCCAAAGTCGCGCATGACTCCGCTGTTGTTTAACTGTGTAGTCGAAAGTTGTACGCTATCCCATGTGCTACTTGCAAGCGAATAGTCTCCGTTTGTGCCGTTTCCGTACTGCTGGGGTGTAATGACGATACCACCGAGTTGGGATTGATTAGCCGCCCACTTGAATTTAAATTTTTTGGCTAAAAGGGCGGATTCATCAAAATAGCGGAAGTCATACTCTTTCGCACTACCGCCACAATTTACAGTTAACTTATTGAATTGTGGGGAAGTGTACAACTTATTCCACAAAGGTTTTTCAACAAAGGACTGCACTAACTCAACCTCTCCTGTCCTGTTGTCGACTTTGTCCAGATTTTCTCCGCTAACCTCAGTGGCAAAAAACTTTGGTACGTGATAAGCTCCTATGATATCCTCTTGACGCCCGCACTTTGCATAGCGTTTAACCACTTCTAACGCTTGTGCTCTTGGCAATTTGCTAGTGTTACTTTGGACTATGCCGCCGCATTCGCAAGGGTTGACGGAAACTAACGAGAAGAAATTATTGATTTGTCCATAATCACCCATTGCAAAATTTGCGATTGCCGCGTAGAAATCACTAGACCTGTTTTCATAGGTGTCTGTATTGTTGGCGGTCATCAAGTAAACAGAATCGTCATCATCTTTTGAAAAGCCGTATTCGGTTCGAGCAATTTCCCACCTGTCAACTTGTGTAGGTTCGGGATAGAAGTTCGCGAAAAGTCCGTCACTTGCGGGGTGTTGCCGCATGATAGGAGACGGATGGAATGTGAATTTATCAATATATGTAGCCCAATAATCAATAGATGTGTTTACATATGTCAGTTTATTATTAACGTACTGATAGTCTATAATATACGCAAATTCAATTCTCGATTCATTTTGATAAGCCATATAATTATAGCGTCTTAACTCATCTGCACGGACTGGGCAACGAAAAGTCTGTCCTTGTCTTTCCCACGTTACATTATCGTAGCGTTTATAAGTAAGAACGCTGAGAAGTTCTTTCAAGAACCCCTCAGCGTTTCTTTCTTTAGGGATTAACAAATGTTTACCGCTGTCATCAAATGGTGAATCAAACAAGTATACAGTTGTCATATTATCCCCCCTTTATTATGCATTTTTACAAATTGCAACAGCATTTCCCCATGGTCTAATACCGTATGTCTGCCAAACATTTAAGTACTGATTCTGGTATAGTCCAGCGGCATTATAGAAGTCACCACTTGTACTCAGATTGTCACGATACTCGAATGTATTAACATCCGCAAGTACGGCAAGAATGTTTTGATCATCGGTAATTGTTTTCCAATACTTTGTAACAGGATCAACAGAGGAATCAAAATCAAGATAATTAAAGTCTGGGAATGGTGTCACACGCCCTACTAAGTCGGCTTTGCTCATGTTGAAGGCTCCAGCGAGTGTCTCAACGTTACAGTTAACTAAAACGTCACTTCTTATAAACAGATAGAGTTTGTTGGATGGTGTCCATGTGATAGCGGGTGTCGCGCCTACAATTCCCTGTGCAGTTGCGTATGCTTGATAATTATTAAAGCTGCTTGACGCATGTGTGATATCAAGTGCAATTTTCTGAATTGTCTTGATGAAACCAACAGAAGAAGCGGCTGGGTCTGCTTCATCCCATGGAATTTCCTTCTTGATTACTACGTTATTTTTTACGGAAGTCTGAATCAACTTCTTGATAAGATTTTCTTCTTCGATCTCATTACCACTGTAAAGACTTGTTACCATGCCCGTGACCATGCTGTCGAGCTGTTCCCATGAGGTGAAACCACCTTCCATAAGCTCACGCGGAATAGTTACTGGGAACTGTCGTCTTCTGTTCTGTCTAAAGTAGCATGTCTTAACGTCTGGTTTTGTCACCTGTAACAGCGTTGCTCCAAGAGAAATATCATAGTCACGCCCCATAGCTGGATTGATGTAGTTCATTTCCAGATCGGTTCCAAGTGGAAAACCTTCCTTTTTCAACATTTCATACTGATTGGTGTACATCTTTGATTCTACTGACTGAATGACAATTTTGTTTACAACATAATGTAAAAATTCATTCATAAATGGTGCATACTTGACAATTGGTGTCATAGCGTGACTAATGGAAGTTGCCACGGTAACTTCGCCCGTTGCGCGCATGTACTCATTTGAAGAATTTTTTCTTGCATCGTTAAAAAGGTTGACACCGCGCTGTGCGCTTGTCAGCGGTTTTGTTGTTTTTGCCATAATTCATACCCCCCTTAAATATAATAACTTAAAATATCGTCTGTTGCGACTTCCTCTTTTTCGTCTTCGTCTTCATCCTTTGTTTTAGTGGACGGAGAAATGGAAGTTGTCACACGGTTGAACAGCTCTAAGTTCTGCTTACTGAGTCGATCATTTTCCGTTTTCAGTGTTGCGTTTTCTGTTGCAATTGCTTTTTCTGCCTCATTTGAGGCTTTCGCCATATCTAAAACATCTACTACGATACGCCGCATTTCATCAACGGTCATACCGTCGGGAATGTTTAAAGTTGTCACCATCTTTTCAATATCAATCATGCTTTCGCCCCCTCATAGTTAATGTTTGCAAAGTGGAAACTGTGTTCCCATTCATATTCTGCAATTCTGCCTAATTCGATGGTATGTCCCATATTTGGTACATGTAGGAAAAAGCCATAGCCTATGTCGAGCCCTACGTGCTTACCAGTGCCGCCAAACGTTGTATAGAGTCCGTTTCCCTCAGTGCCTAAAAGTGGTGTTGTCTTTTGTGCTCCGTCATGATAGTGTCCTGTGCTGTAATTTTGCACACCTACAACGGCGGAAACGAAGCCGCTACAATCAAGTCCGATTTTACCGCGTGAGAAATCTTTATATGCTGCAAGCTCCTGTGTTGTGTATTTTGAAAAGTACGCGGGTTCGAGACTGATTAAAGTGTTCATCACATCATCTGTTAGCACCTGTCCTTTTGCACCATAAAAATAAGCGTACTCATCACGGTGATAAAACATGTATAAAGCTTTCTTAATTACCTCATAATATGTCATTCCTTAACACCACCTTCCAACTCTGTTTTAATTTCTGATATCATTTCTCTGAGTGAGTTGATAGCGTTTGTCAACTCTTTTGTTTCCTCTTTATGAACGTCTGTCTGGTACTTGATGTAGTAACATAAGATTAACGTCATGCAAATAGGAAAGCCGACACTTGTTATCATCTGTGTAACAGTGCTAATATCCATCTTGCACCTCACTTTCTAATAAGGTGGGCGTGTCTCCACGCCCGTGCTGACAGTTTGCACAACTACTCTGCTCTTCACAGTCTGTCTAGTAGTCCCAGTTTTATTTTATCATAGGTTTAGTTTTTGTCAATAAGAACTCTCTTGATTAAGTCATTGAATTTTTCGCTTGCGGTTTTTGAGCTTGCACAGATTTGTGATGTGCGTTTGTAGTATAACATCCACTCTATCAATTTGCGTGTTGTCGGTAAATATAGCTCATTTGTGAGTATATTGTTTTTTGATTTGTATTTACCGTCTACAATTACCATAGGACAACGTTGCTTTTCTGGAAATATTACGGTTATTCCAAAGTCTGCAATGTAAACACGGTTGGTTTTAACTGTTAACTCCGCGTACCACTTCCATGATAAATGATTATAAATTTCTGGATAGACTTCCTCTTGCCAAGCTCCGTTTATAGTCATGTCATTTGTTTGGGACTCATAAACAGCAAGATGTTTGGAAACGTGTACTTTTTTGGGTGGTTCGGTATAGAGAACGCAAATTTTCAGTGTATCGCCATCCTCAAGTTTACGATTGAAAATGTAAACTTTTCCCTGTTCTAGTTTACGTGCATCAATGTTGTAATAATCAAACAGGGGGCTTTTCGGGTTGATGCTGTTTGCACATGCTACAATTTTTACGTCTTTACGTCGTCTAACTATGGTTGATATTTGCTGACTATAGCCTTTTAAAAATTCGTTTCTTGACAGCGGTATTATTGTAGTAGTGTCGTCGTCCTCAATAAATTCGTCTAAAAATATAGTTTTAACTAAATCGTAGCCGTTACCTTTGTATTTCATCCATGAGGCAATTGATGAGCTATAGCCACATGGCGAATATATCCATTTGTTGTTTCGTCCCAACTCTTGTTTTCTATATACACCACTATAGTAGTTCAAGTTCGCTTCTTCTTTCCATAGTGTTTTTTCAACATACGGCTTGATGTTGGCGACAGCACCCCACGCTCTACCACGGATAAGATAGTCTTCGCGTGTACGCATGTAGACAAATTGTGCCCCTGTTTTATCATAGTCGTCAAATAATCCCTTGAAAACTGAATAAGTTTTACCAGCAGAACGCTCACCAAAAACGATATAAACATCTGCATTTAAAGTATAGAGCGATGGAATGTTAATATAGGTTTCATCGCCAACAGTAATATATAAATTTTCTATTTCCATATACTTTATTCTCCTATCTTTTCTAATATAATTGGTGATAAATGTTTCGTTTTTACCGTAAACTTTTCTAAACGTTTATTTATATCTACATCTGTATTTTCTTTCTTTCCCTCTTTTGTTATTAGCGTCGGTTTGATACTATAAACGTCTATTCCAATCAATGCGCCATATTCGGGCGAGATTGATAAAGTGTAGGTGGTATCTTCTATCCATGTGCCGCCATTGTCGTAAGTTGGAATTGAGTTTGTTGTTGGGTGTGATATTGTACGTCCAGATACATCTTTGTCGAAAGTTGTAAAAATTTCAAAATCTTCGATGGATGTAAGATAATTTACGGCTTTCTTCGAGAGTCCCGATACAGTCATGTATAGCTCTCCGTCACGCTCTTGATATATGTACTTTTTAGCGCCAAAGGTTTTAAATTTCACCCATGAACCCTTCTTCTTTGTCTCCCAGTCAAAAACTCCTAAGTCTGGTAGAGTATAGTCAAGGTTATAGCGTTTTATTGCAAGTTCAACTTTATATATAGCATATTCATTATATCCGTTTATGACTTCCAAACATTCTTCTCGATTGATAACTTTTGCACTGTCAGTGTCGCAATATAAAACATTTCTGTCAATTTTTGACACTATATCATGCATTAAATGATAGCGTGTCCATGCGGGTATAAAAACGCCAATTTGATAAGGTAAGAAGCTTCTAAACGATTTATAAAATTTCTCAAGCTGTGCGGAAATTTCTTCTTTGTTTGTTATTGCACAATGATCTAAACTCCATTCTGTACCATCAAGCGTTACAACGTCGTGAATAGGATCTTGAACAAACATACCATAAAAGCTGTTTACACGGTTTTTGGCTTTTCCATAGTTTAATTCTTCACCATCGACGCCTTTCAAACTTTGTTTTTTGTTGTAGTACTTTAACATAGTTGAAACTATTCCAGACGGCAAATAATCAGCTCTACAATAGTAACATTCATCGACACGGATAGCATCAATTTTATACATTCGCAAAATAATAGCAAGATCTAGGCTAGTACATGTTGTTTTAATCATATCAGCCTTAAAAATTCTACCATTGTCCAAAACGCTATCACTTGATACTTCGCAATGCGATGATGATAAATATGTCATTGTCCCTTTTGCGCGAACGTTCTTTGCTGTGATTGTGCATATGAATAGATAGTTGTCTGTGTTGATGAGACGTTTTAAGTCATAAATATTAGCATTTGGCAAGCGTTTAAGCGGTGCTACTGGGAATTTTTCTGTTGCTATGGCAAAAGGATAGGCACTACCAAAGTCGTAACTATCAACGTTTTCCATGATTTGCCCCGCGTACATGTAGTTAGCGTGTGTATAGCCGCCCATGAACGCTTTTCGACAAATCACATATCTGTCATAGTCAAGCGAAGTGTTACGAAACATTTTCATCCATTTGCTATCTTTTTTCATGATAGCGCGAAGCTCGTCACGTAAGAACCCAGTATTTGTATAAGGAAATTCGTAGAACGGTTTATTTTCCTGTTCTTCCAACTGGTGGATTTTTGCCACCATGATTTCAACGTCACGGTATGTATAGCGCTCTTTGTCGTGCGGCAACGTTTCGCCTGGTTTTACGATATCTTTATAGTTCATTTCAAGCTTTTCAAGTCCTACATCTTTACCGCAAGCCGCAAGTCCCTTGTTAGTAAGCTTGTAACTACATCTGAATTCCAAAACATCATCAATGATCAAATACAGCGGTTCATGAGTGTCCATATAGAAGCCGCCTGTCATGGTGTGCCCCTCTAGGTTTCTGATAATTGCTTCCATTTCATAAGAGAGGTTGTGAACGTATACGATAATACGGTTTTCGCCTTGAGTGGAAAAGGTTTGATATTGGCTATGTAAATAATCGTACAAATCGCCCCATGAAGAACACGTATTATAATTGTAGTCGCTATCCATCACCGACCAATGCCATGTATAGATTATATCGCAATCTTCTGATATGTGTTCATGAGTCGTTTCAATGTCAAAACAAAGAAACTTTTTACAATATGAAATTTTTTCTTTTCGTTTTGCCATTGTTTGCACCTCTCTTAAATGTCGTCAAAATCCTCTTTCAAGTCTAGCCATTGTCCCGAACTTCCCTCACGTTGCACATCTAAAAACCATTTATCAAGGTCAACTTTCTTAAGATCAAATGGTCCCCATTGCCCCGTCTCATACGCCCATTTGGAATTACTTAACAGAGTTTCGCTGTCGTATTGCTCACCTTCATGTGCTGATTGCCACATGCCCATGTATACAACCATTGCTTGCCATTGGTCAAATGTCAAATCTTTGAGTTTTGGGTGATTCTCTTTTAACTTACTAAAAGCGTTATGTTGTAATTTTACATAGCCGCTATAAGTTGACTGTTTAGCGTTTAAAATGTCAATTGCTGTTCTAACTTTCTTGTAAAGTGCTTGCGTAGACAAGCCTTGATATCTTATGTCAAATCCTTTATATCTGTCATATACTGGGTTGATTTGTCCAGTGTACTTTTTGCCGCGTTCGTTGAAATATGTGCTAAGCGTTTTAAGTCTGGTTTGTGCTCTTTTGCCTAACGTTCTCAAAAGTAACAGAAGTTCTTGTTTTGTGTAGTGCTGTTTAAGTAGTGTGTACTTATCGTTAGTCACGTCATATAAAACACCTTTCGCGCGTTGGACTTCGCCAACACGTTCTTTTTGTTTACTTGCCATACTCCTCTACCTCTCTTTCCGTAAAAGGCTCGATGTAGCCACTTGCGATTGCACTTTGTATCATTTCATCGACTGTCATATGATACAGCGGCGCGAATGTTTCGAGTGAGCTTCTAACTTCGCGGTAATACTTGAGTCTTAAAACGGGTGTTTTAATATCATCAAGTGCTCTCAATACAATAGCGTGTTGAAGTTGTAATAATTGGCTTTCTAAATACATATATATACCTCACTTTCTTTATTGTTCTTTTATTGTAGCATGGAAATATGAACAAATATGAGATATTTTGTTAACAAATTGTTAACATTGTGTAATTATAAAAGGGACTGTTTCCAGTCCCTTATAGATACAAAAAACGAACAAATTGATTAAGTTTCCGTTCTATGTTTTGGATATCAACCGCACTGTTGACCGTTGCCGCGTTTAAAAGCTTCTTACCATGATCTTAAAGAACGTCTGATTTGACTTTCTTGAAATGCCTGTTGTGCATTCAATGATAAAATCATGCCCATCTGCAATAGCATCTGTTAATAAATCAGCGATTTTTTCAATTTCACGCTGCACACCTGTTGCATAAATGCCAAAACCTTCTTCAGTCTCGATACATAAGTAATAGGTAACTTTGAAAGTATCTTCATCTGTGCCCATTACAATTCCTAAAAGCTTGCCAGATGGTTTAGCGTCTTTTGCAAGGGCGGTTGTCCCGTTAATTTTTACAAGCTTTACGCATTTTTCGTCTCCAGATACAAGTTCAAATTTCTTCATAATTTTAAATCTCCTTTTTGTGTTATTTGTTTGAAGTGTAATGTTATATTAGTATGTAATATCAGCCGTTTATTTTATAGTGTGTTGTGCTATGGTCTACGGCGGTAAACCAGATGCATATATGCCGTCATTTACGCAACTTGTAGAAGTTGCGGTAATGTGTTTTCTCGCCATTGTTGAACGTAAAAGTGTAATAAGTCTCATTATCTGTTTCAACTTTTTGAAGTTGACCGCGAATTTGGCTTGTGAAATATCCCTCACACAGTAGGGTTGAATCGAGATCATAAAAAGCGATTCCACCATCTTCATCCGTCTCCTTTATGGTTGTGCGCTTGTCGACAAAGTTAATTCTTGTCGTTTTTGGAATGTTGACTTTTCTAATCGACTTACTCATCGCCTTAACGTGCCTCCGTTTGTTCATATATTGTGTATTCTATAGCTTGATCAATTTCCTTAACGCCTAACAAATCTTTAATTCCACTCCCATCTCTACCTATGATTGCCAAACATGTTGATAACTTATCAAGAATTTCTTCCATATACGCTTGTACACTGTCAAAGTCTCCATCACAGATATTTGATACAATTATGTGATTCACGTCACATAAGTTAATTAGCACCGCGTTAGCGGCTATTTTCTTCATGTATTTTTTAATATTACAATCTTCAATATCTTCGAGACTCGCCCCTAATTGAACGTATTCCCCCGCAACTTGTATTACATGCTTCTTTTCTTCGTCTCTCATATTTTCCTCACTTTCTTTATTTATGTGTTGCTCTTTCTTGTTACATGTATATAGTACCATGATTTGATTTTTTGTCTACTGATATTTTTTAATTTCATGTATGAATTTATTGATCTTTTATAGTTCATAGTTTGTTAACAATTACAGCCGGATGATACCTGGATAACGCCTGGATGTTTCAACACTTTCACACGTTACCACTTTAACGCGGTGAAGTTTAACACTTTAACGTGCTAAAGTGTCAGACCTGTTGTTCTAAAATTTTCGGCAAACGGAGAGGTGATCCCAGAT